>Ga0256834_1000893_pt1 | contig 21109 bp, 15 predicted proteins | sample 4281140metaG_FD_190536 | JGI IMG/M metagenome (GOLD analysis project Ga0256834, IMG submission 190536) | Hydrothermal vent microbial communities from East Pacific Rise, Pacific Ocean - 4281-140 | ecosystem: Environmental > Aquatic > Marine > Hydrothermal vents | place: Pacific Ocean: East...
GCCGCCGAACGCTACCTGGCCCAGGGAAAATCCTGGGGTGAGGGCGGACCCAAGCTGGTGGTGCGGGAGATTCTCGACAACCTCGACCGGGATTCCATTCTGAAGCAGGCAAAAGCGGATATCCGCGCCCGGTTGCAAGGCGCGGCTCCGAATCAATCCAGCTCGAACACATAGTTGATGCTGGCGCCGCTTTTCTCGGCGCTGCTGGTTCCTTCCAGATTGATGTGTTCCCGCAGCTTGTAGCGCGCCACGAATTCACTGCCCTCTTCCCCCGCGCCCAGATTCACGCCTACGCTGAGGTCGGGAGTAATCTGCTTGCCGGTATAGATTTTCGCATTGGACAGGTCGCCGGTCTTCTGACCGGTCAACAACATGGAAATCACGTCTTTTTCCCGCATGTCCGGATCCGAGGAAAAGGTGGAGAGCCGCGGCTTTTTGGCCGTACCCGTCAACTCCACTCCCACGGTGGTGTCGCCGGTTTTCCTGCTTGCCCGCAAGCGCAGGCCGGGGTTGTCGATACGCCCGCCGGCATAGGATATCCTGCCCTGCTCGATGGTCAGATCCTGCCCGTAGGCGCGAAAACTGCCGGACTCGATCTTCAGCTCGCCATTGGCAGTAAGAAACTTTCCGGCCTTCTGATCAATGGTCAGTCTGCCGCCAAAATCCGCATTCAGACCAAAGCCGCGAAAATGCACTTCCTCACCCAGGGTAACCAGCACTTCCATGTCCAGCCTGGAATCGGCAACTTCTTCAACCTCGCCATTCCCGTTCGCAATCACCACATCCGGAGAAGCATCCCTGGAACCCGCCGGCAGATCCTGCAGTTCGATGCGCGCCACGGGCACATCCAGGACGCCCCGAATCCGGATCAGATCCTTGCTGCTTTCGAGATTCAAATCGGGAGAAATCACCACCTGGGCTTCCGGAAGATCCGCGAGCTGGAATCTTTTCCCCTTGAGAACGAGCTTCGCCGGCCATCCCTGCTGCGCATCCAGGGTCACGACGCCATTCAGTTCCAGCGCACCTTCACCGGAAGCGATACTTCCGGAAACATCCAGCCGCGGCCCGCCATTGCCCTTGATCTGTACAAGCACGTCTCTGAGCTTCAAACCCGCCCGGGGCACGATGATTTCATTGGATGCCAAAACCGCATGACCACGGATGCGTGGATCGCCCAACCGGCCGCCCAGATCGAGGGCCACGTCGATTTTTCCATCGATTTCCTGTATGTCGGGAACAAAAGCCTTGAGCAGATCCAGCTCCCCGACCGCCAGCCTGAGCGACCCTTGCACAGGCGCCGCCAGGGGATCCTCATCCAGCGCTTGCCGGGGAACCCGCAACTCTCCCTCAACGAGGTTTTCTCCCAGCCCCAGCATCCATCGGGCCATCAACTGTTTTTCATCATAGACCAGGCTGAACTTTCCATCATGGAGCGCCAAACTGACAGGATCGGCGCCGGGAACAAGATAGACAAGCTCTCCAGGCGCCAGGCTTGCCTCTGCCCTGGCCTCGAGCAGGGTTCCAAGATCCGCGGTGGCCTGCAGATTGAGCACCCCCGTGAGCCGCTGGATTTCCGGCGGCAGCCAGGGCCGGGCGCGCTCCAGCGCCAACCCTTTCAGGGTCAATTTTGCCTTGCCTGTTCCCTCCTCCCGCTCAAGCTGAAGGCACAATTCCGTGTGCCGATCCTGCAGACACAAGGGAGAAAGGCGTATTTTCTCTGCCGAGGCGAGAAGGCTGGCCCGGTCTTGCAGTTTCCAGTCACCCAGTTCACCTGCATCCAGGCCCAGTTGTCTTATCTCGCCCTGCCAGGCCCCTTTCTCCTGAAGATAGGCGCCAACCGCCGCAAACTTCAGTTTGCCCCGGGAATGATCCGCCAGCAGTTCCACGCTCTGTTTCCGCGGGGGGCCATTGAGTTTCAGAGACAGGCTGGAGAGTTGCTGCCCGGACGCCTGCACATCCGTGGCGGCAATGGATAGCCGGGAAACAAATGCTTCATCCAGCCCCAGGGAGAAACTCATCTCGCATCGGGCGCAGCGAATATCGCCCGCAAGAAGATGCTCTGCCTTGATCGCCCCTTCGATCACAGGCTGCTCCCGGTCGCCGCCGAGCCTGCCGGAGCCGCGCATGTTTCCCTCCCCCTGCGGCAGCAGATCCGCCATGTCCGGCACATCCAGCTGCCATGCCAGATCCAGGTTTTCACCCAGCATTCCCCCGGCGGCGATCTTTGCCCGTCCACTGCTGAAGATCATGTCTTCGAGCAGCAAGTTATCCCCGTCTATGCGCAAGCTTCCGCTTCCCGCCAGGGGCTTTTCACGCAAGCTGCCTTTCAGTTCCCGAATCTGGGCCTGCAGTTGCAGGCCGGCATCCGGCAGCGCCCCGGTAGTGGAAACCGACAGATTGAGCCTGCCCGGCCATTGGGCGTCGAGGCTTGCCGGATTCATATCCGTGGCAATGATGTCCAGGTTCCAGGCCACCAATGGTGACCAGCCCAGATCACCGGACGCTTCCAGCCTGCCGTCAAGAACCTCGCCCAGCAGCTTCTCCAAGCGGAGCTTTTCCAGTCCGCCCCGGCCCTCCACACGCCAATTGCCCGGGGGGATACCTTCACCGCCCAATTTGCCTTGCAGGGTGAAGGCATAGTCCTTGGGAATTCCGGACGCCTTCAGCTCACCTGCCGATGCAACAATCTGCGCGGCTCCCGCCAGGGGCCATTGCAGGTCTTTCCAGTCTGCCTGGAGCTGGAAACGCTGATCGGCAAAACGAATACCGGCAATCAGATTCAACAATAACGGCCGGGCCCGGGAATCGGCATCCGGATTGGCCGCTTGCAAGGAAAGCCTGGCGTCCGCCTGCTCCAGGTCCCCTTCGGCATCAATCTGCAACCGGAAGCGGGCCGGTGTTTCCAGAGGAAGATATTCCTTCGGCAGCCGGGTGATCCCCAGCCGGCTGTCCCAGGTAAGCCTGTGCAGCAAATCATGGGCATTCAAGCGCAGTTCCGCCTTTGCATCGCCATCGATCTGCTGCTGCAAACGCAGGGTTTGCATATCCCCCTGAATGCGCCCCTTGCCGGACAGCAGGGGCAGGCCTTCCGCATGGAGCCGCCAGTTCATGTCCAGCTGCAGGGGATATTTGCCCAGGGGCAAAACCTTGCCCTCGCCCTGAAAATACAGCGCCGGCATGGTCAGATCCAGCCTGGACAGATCCATGCCCGCATCATCCCACCCCGCCGCCAGCGCCAGCTCGTCAATGACCACGGGAGCCGCCCCGGGCGCGGGAAGGATTTCCACCTTTCTTACCCGCGCCAAATCGAGTTTCAGCCGCATCGGCAATTGCACATCCGTGAGCGCGAAGGGCTCTGATGGCTTCTCTTCCCCCTGGCGCAGTTGTTCGTAGCGCAACTGATCAATGGCCAGTTCCTGCACATGGAATACCCCGTCAAACAGCTCGGAAGGCGTCCAGCGAAAAACCATCTCGCCAATGTGAACCGACATGTCCGGGGTTTCATACCCCAGTCCGAAAAGCCGGAGATCCCCCAGCAAACTGCCCTGCACCCGCTGCACGGTCAACTCGCCGGGAATGAAGCGGTTGCCGGTTTCCAGCAGCCATTGCACACCCGGGCGGCTGCCAAGCAGAGCGGTTGCGGCGCCTGCAAGCAGCAGCACCACAAGCAGCAGACCCAGGATCAATCTTTTCATCCAGCGTTTCACAGCAACACCTCGAAACCGAAGTGCAGGTGCAAGTCCGAAAACTCGGTGCTCTTGTCTTTCTGATGTACCGGCCAGGCGAAATCCAGGCGCACGGTGCCCACGGGAGACAGCCAGCGTACGCCCACGCCCGCGCCGAAATAGACATCATCCAGCCTGTCATCAAAGGCATTTCCCGCATCGACAAATCCCGCCGCCACCCATTGCTCCGCGACCTTGTGGTTATATTCGATGCTTGCCGTCACCATTTGCCTGCCGCCAACAACATCTCCTTCTTCATCCTCGGGGCCAAGGGTTTTCCAGTCATAGCCGCGTACGCTGCTGTCCCCCCCGGCAAAGAAACGCAGGGAGTTTGGATACTGCTCATAGTCCCCCACGGCAGCCAGGCCCAGTTCGCTGGCGAGAATCAGGCGGCCCTCCTGAAAAACCGGCAAATACACTTTCCCCCGAATATGGGTGCGAACATAATCCGTGGAGGAGACCAGTCCCGGCGAAACGCGCAGATCCGCAAAAAGGCTCCATGCCCTGCGCGGGTAATTCCCCTCTTCGAAATAAGCCCGTTCGGCCCTGCCGCCAAAGCTCAGGAAGCGGGCATCCACGCTGTCAGCCGCTCCCGCGGTGAATCGTTCGTATTTGAATCCGGTATACAGGCGGGCGGTCCATTTGTTCCAGATGAAATAGTATCCGGCTTCCAGGGTCAGGGAATCGCTTTTGGAATCATCCAGCACCTCGCTCAGCAGCCTGGCGGTAAAGCCCAGCTTGGTGGTGCGGGGATCCCTGATGGGCACCCAGTAGTTGGCCTGAACCAGATTCTCCACCAGGGAAAGCTTTACCAGGGCGTCCGCCTTGTGCCCGAGGCGGTTGATGCGCCGGTGCTTCCAGCGCATGCTGAGATTGACCTGAATATCGGTATCGTAGCCGATGCCAAAGGAATAGCGCTGACGCTTTACCGGCTCGAGCGTAACATCCACAGGTACTCTGTATTCTTGCGCTTCACGGAACTTCGGCTTGATGTCCACCAGGGAGAAGTATCCCGCCGCAATGAGATCCTTCTGGATTTCGAGGAGATTCTCCTGGGAGTAGGTATCCCCGGGCTTTACGTCCACCAGATAGCGCCGCACAAAATCCGGCTCCAGAAAATCCTGATGCAGGCGGATTTCACTGATGAAATACTTGTGGCCGGTGTCCAGGTGCAGGGTTATATCCGCGAGATTGGCCTGGGGATGCACAACGATTCTTGCGGTCTTCGCCTCGACATCCGGATAACCCAGGGTATCCGCCAGCTCCAGCAATGCTGCCTTGGCTTTCTCGTAGACTTCATGATCCAGGGCGTCTCCCTTTTTCAGGGGGAAATTTTCCGCCGCCCGCTGCAGCGCCGGTTCTTCCGCCCCCTCGCCCGACCACTTCAGGTCCAGCCGGGAAACCACTACTCGCGGACCAGGATGCACCACATAGCTTGCAATCCATTTGCCTGCGCTGTTCTCGAGGGATGCCTCGACCCGGGCATTGTAATAGCCAAAAGGCTGCAAGGCCTGCCGGATTTCCTCCACAGCCTTTTCATGCAGGTGTTTTATCCATTGTTCCGTGAGATTCGGATCATCCTTTTTTTGCAGCAAGCCGAGATAGGCTTGGGCGTTTTCCAGCAGCGCGCCTTCCAGCCCCGAGATCTCCACTACCAGTTGCACCTTGCCGGCATTGACGCTTTCCCCGGCATGTTCCGCCGTTGTTTTTTCCTCGGCAGCCTGCGCCTGCAACTGTCCGGCGGCAAAAAGCAGACAGACCAAAAGAAGCCGGATCCCGGCATTTCCGCCGCTTGGTAACAGTTTCACTCTCAAATTCCCTGCTGACCGAATACCCGTCATGACGCCCGGCGCGCTGCCGGCGGCAGCGCCGCGTTCGTCACCGGCGCATCAGTATCTACTCCATCAAATCCACATTGAATCCCTTTTCCCGCAAGATCTCCGCCCGGTGCTGCACGAAACGCTGGAAGTTCTTCTGGTGCAAATACGCGCCCGTGGCCACATAGTCCAGCACCGTATGCAGATGGAAGGCCTTCAGCCAGGCCTCGGAGCGAAAAATCTCTTTTCCTTGCGCATCGAAGTACAGCATGCTTGGCGCATATTGCAAGCCAAGCTCCGCCACCCACTGGCGGGCGGGAATGGTTCGACCATCAGGCGTCTGCAACACTGCGGAAGCATTCATGTTCACCTGGGCGACATCGAATGCGCTCAGGGCGGTCACCACATGTTGACGCCGGAAGATATCCTGATGCAACTCATCACAGGGCCGGCAGTTTGGCTGTTCGAACAATACCAGCAAAGGCCGCCAGGATTGCTTGCGGTTGTCCGCCAGCTTCAAGGGAGCGGGAAGAAAGAAGGGTTCGTCATGCAACTCGCCATCGCCGGTCGCCGGTTGGCGTTGCGCATAGTAGGCGGACAGTTTCATCCTGGTTTCGTGCTTGCCGGATACATAGTCCAGCACCACATCGAACTTGGCGGGCCCGTAGTAGCCGTTGAGCCGCACCACTGCCTTTCCCTGTTCATCCAGAAACAGCAGGGTAGGCGTGTATTGCACCCGCAGGGATTCGGAAAACTTTTTTTCCGTGGTGACCTGGCCATTGAAATCAGTGACTTCCCGGTCCCCCCACAGGTTGATGGCGATTACGTCAAAATGCTTGCGCGTTTTTTCCGCAATACGCGCATCGCCGAAATTGTCTTCGAGCAGCTTGGCGCAGTAGGGGCAGCCGTCCTGATAAAAATACAGCAGCACGCGCTTGTTCTGCGCCGCCGCCTCTGCGACATCTTCGCCGAGATCGAGGAAGGACTCCTTGAACCAGTCGGGTTGCTCATGGTAACCGGGGTTCACCAGGTCCTGGCCCAGCTCACCCTCTTGGGCTGCAGTCAGCAGCTGTGCAAAAAACAACAGGCCTACAGCAATCAATATGCGCATATTCTTCCTCCTCACGGTAGATCGCAATTCCTGAACCACCAACCCGTTCAGGAAAACCGAGCTATGGCTTAGTTACGCGCCCAGGGTGAAGGCCGGGATTTTTTCTCCACCCGGGAACCGGGGCGCTTCAGGGTTCCCCAGGGGCGTTTGTCCTTCAGCCCGGCAATACGCAACAGCTCCTTTTTTTCTTCTTTTTCCAGTTCTCTCCACATGCCGGATTTTACCCGGCTGTTCAAAATAATCGGCCCGTAGCGCACGCGCTTGAGCCGGTTCACCACCACGCCCACGGCTTCCCACATGCGCCTTACCTCGCGCTTGCGGCCTTCCATGAGCACGACGTGATACCACTGGTTGCTGCCTTCGCCACCAGAGAATACCACTTCCTCGAAGCGGGCCGGGCCGTCTTCCAGGGTAACGCCCCGCACCAGCTGCTTGAGCATATCTTCTGTCACCCGGCCATGTACGCGCACGGCATACTCGCGTTCGATCAGTTGTTTGGGGTGCATGAGGCGGTTCGCCAGCTCCCCGTCGTTGGTAAACAGCAGCAATCCCGCGCTGTTTACATCCAGCCGCCCCACCGCAATCCAGCGCCCCTGGGGCAGCGGGGGCAGTTTGCCAAATACGGTCTTGCGCCCTTCCGGATCATGGCGCGTCACCAGTTCGCCTTCCGGTTTGTTGTACAGAATGACGAAGCGCTCGTTGGCCGACAGTTTTTTCCCTGACACCGGGCGACCGTCAACGGTAATTTGATCCCGCAAGGTGGCGCGATCCCCCAGGGTGGCGGGCTTGCCATTGACCTGCACCCGCCCCTCGCGAATCCAGCCTTCGATTTGCCGACGGGAGCCCATGCCGGCATTCGCCAGCATTTTCTGCAGGCGTTCACCCTGGATTTCAGGCTTGTTTTTCATTGGCGTCCGCTTCCGTGATTGGTGTTTCCGGAGCTGCTTGCAAAGATCGCTGTTCCCCCTCGGCCTCTTCCTGTTGCGATGCTTCCCCTTTCTTTTCTTCGGCAACGGCGGTGTCTGTATCGGGTTCCTGCAGGTTCAGTTCTTCGTTGATCACGTCCAGGTCGCGGATCTCCGCCAGGGTAGGCAGTTCATCCAGGGATTTGAGTCCGAAATAATCCAGGAATTCCCGCGTGGTGCCATACAAGGAGGGTTTGCCCGGCACATCCCGCTGGCCTACCACCCGCACCCACTCCCGCTCCAGCAGGGTGCGCATGATGTTGGAGCTGACGCTGACGCCGCGGATGTCTTCGATCTCGCCCCGGGTAATGGGCTGGCGATAGGCGATCAGGGCCAGGGTTTCCATCAGGGCGCGGGAATAACGGCCCGGCTTCTCCTCCCACAACCGGGACACCCAGGGCGCGCACTCCCTGCTGACCTGGATGCGCCAGCCGGAAGCGACTTCTTTTACCTCTATGCCCCGGTGCGCATAGTCTTCGGCCAGTTCCTGCAGCACGGCGCGCAACTCCTTTTTCTCCGGCTGCTCCATTTCGTCGAACAGCTCCAGCAGTTTGTCCAGGGTCATGGCCTTGCCGGAAGCGAGCAGGGCCGCTTCCACGATCTGTTTCAGGTTTTCGCTGGGGTTCATGCCTCACTCGCTCCATGGGCTTTCACATGAATGGGACCAAAGGTTTCGCTTTGCACCATATCGATCAGGGTCTGCTTGAGCAGTTCCAGAATGGCCATGAAGGTGACGACCACGCCGTCACGGCCTTCGGTAATATCGAAAAGATCATGAAAATCGACGAAGCGGTTTGCGCTCACCGCTTCCAGCACCCGGCTCATGCGCTCCCGCATGGACAGGGGTTCGCGGGTGATGTGGTGACTGCTGAACATGTCGGCGCGCTGCAAGACTTCCTTCAACGCCAGCAACAGCTCTTTCAGCTCCAGGGGCGGCGGCTCCTGCCGGATGTTTTTGTCGGGCACTTCGACTTGCACGGGGAACACATCCCGGCCCAGTTGCGGCAGGGCATGCAGGTCTTCCGCCGCCTGCTTGAAGCGTTCATATTCCTGCAGGCGCCTGATCAGCTCCGCCCGGGGGTCTTCCCCTTCTTCCTCCTCGGAAGCAGGCCGGGGCAGCAGCATACGGGATTTGATTTCCGCCAGCATCGCCGCCATCACCAGGTACTCCGCCGCCAGTTCCAGGCGCAGCTCCTTCATCAGGTCGATGTACTCCATGTACTGCTGGGTGATATTCGCCAGGGGAATGTTCAGGATGTCCAGGTTCTGACGCTTGATCAGATACAACAGCAGATCCAGCGGCCCCTCGAAAGCATCGAGAAAAACCTCCAGGGCATCCGGCGGAATGTACAGATCCTTGGGCAACTGGTACTGGGGCTGGCCTTCCACCACGGCAAAGGGCATTTCTTCCTGCCGCGGGACAGCCTCGGCGGCGGGTTCTTGCACGATAGCGGAATCAGCAGGGTTCATCGGTATTCCAAAGACATGACATGGCGCACTTCGTCCATGGTATCACGGGCTTCATCCCGGGCCTTTTCGCAGCCTTCATTGATGATGTTGCGCACCAGGGCGGGATCATTTTCATATTCCGCCGCCCGCTCCTGTATGGGCCTGAGTTCCGCCAACACCGCATCGATGACCGGCTGCTTGCATTCGATACAGCCAATACCGGCGCTGCGGCAGCCTTCCTTCACCCAGTTCTTCACCGTATCGTCGGAATAGATCTTGTGGAATTCCCACACGGGGCACTTGGCCGGGTCGCCCGGATCCGTGCGCCGCACCCGGGCGGGATCCGTGGGCATGGTGCGTAACTGCTGCTCCACCTGTTCCGGTTTGGCGTCCAGGGGAATGGTATTGCCATAGGATTTGGACATTTTCTGCCCGTCCAGCCCGGGCATCTTGGGCGCCCTGGTGAGCAGGGCCTGGGGTTCGGGCAAAATCACCTTGCCGCCCCCTTCGAGGTAGCCGAACAGGCGATCCCGGTCACTGAGATTGATGTTCTGCTGGGATTCCAGCAGGGCGCGGGCCGCCGCCAGGGCCTCGTCGTCTCCCTGTTCCTGCCAGGCCTTGCGGTAACTGGAATAGAGACGGGCGTTCTTTTTGCCCATCTTCTTCACCGCCTCTTCGGCGCGCTCCTCGAAACCGGCCTCGCGGCCATAGAGATGATTGAAACGCCGGGCGATCTCCCGGGTCAGTTCCACATGGGCCACCTGATCCTCTCCCACGGGTACGATGCCGGCGCGGTAGATGAGGATGTCCGCCGCCTGCAGCAAGGGATAGCCCAGAAAACCATAGGTGGCCAGGTCTTTTTCCCGGAGCTTTTCCTGCTGATCCTTGTAGCTGGGCACCCGTTCCAGCCAGCCCAGGGGCGTGGTCATGGACAGCAGCAGGTGCAGCTCCGCATGCTCCGGCACACGGGACTGAATAAACAGGGTGGCTTCGCCAGGGTTCACCCCCGCCGCCAGCCAGTCGATGACCATGTCCCAGACGCTTTCGGGAATGATGGAAGGATCTTCGTAGTGAGTGGTCAGGGCGTGCCAGTCGGCGACGAAGAAGAAGCACTGGTATTCGTGCTGCAGCTCCACCCAGTTCTTGATCACTCCATGATAGTGCCCCAGGTGGAGCCGGCCGGTGGGCCGCATGCCGGAGAGTACGCGGGAATGCTGTGATGCGAGGTTTTCCATGAGTTTCCTGGTCAATCAGTTAAACGAACAAGCTACATGAGCCCGGCAATGGAATACGCCAGGGTCTGCACGAACTGCAGCATGGGACTCATCAGCGGCCACAGAATGCCTGTCACCATCAGGCCGATGAGGATGAACAAGCCCCAAGGTTCCAGTTTCGCATAGGAGTAGGACAGGCGGGGCGGCAGCAAGGAGGCCAGTACCCGGCCCCCGTCCAGGGGCAATATGGGCAACAGATTCAGCACCATGAGAATGGTATTGATGCGGATCCCACCCACGGCCATATAGGCCAGGGGCTCGCCAACCCATGCGGCGCTGTTCTCCAGCCCCATGCTCAGACGCAGCACCATGGCCCACAGCAACAGCATGATGAAATTGGACACCGGCCCGGCTAGCGCAGTCAGCGCCGTATCCCGCCGGTAGTTGCGGAAATTCCGCGGATCGATGGGCACCGGCTTGGCCCAGCCGAAAATCAGCCCGCCGCCGCCAGACAGGGTCGTCAGGGCGTATAGCGCCAGGGGCACGACGATGGTGCCGACTGGATCGATGTGGGGAATGGGGTTGAGAGTCACCCGTCCCATGGATCGCGCCGTAGGGTCGCCCAGCTTGTCCGCCATCCAGCCATGGGCGCTCTCATGCACGGTAATGGCGAAAATCAACGGCAGCACGAATACCGCCAGTTGTTGAATCAAGGTAAGTTCTTGCATAAAGTGATTATATCCGGAAACGCGGCGGGAAGATCATTCGAACAAGGAAGCATCGCCCTTGCCATGCCGGGCCACCCAGGGTTCGTCGTCTTCCATTACCACAACCGTGGTGGGGTCATAGCCGCAGTAGCCGCCATCGATGATCAGATCGACCTGGCTTTCGAGGGTCTGCTTCATGTCATAGGGATCCATCATCGGCAGCTCCTCACCGGGCAGGATCAGGGTACTGCTCAAAATCGGCTCATCCAACTCATCCAGCAGGGCCAGGGCAATGCGATTGTCCGGAATACGAATGCCGATGGTCTTGCGCTTGGGATGCATGAGGCGCTTGGGCACCTGTTTGGTTGCTTTCAATATAAAGGTGTATGGCCCCGGGGTAAGCCCCTTGATCAGGCGGTATTGCTGGTTCCCGAGTTTGGTGTACAGGGAAATCTCCGACAAATCCCGGCACACCAGGGTGAAATTGTGCCTGTCATCCAGGCGACGGATCCGGCGGATCCGGTCCATGGCCGCTTTGTCTCCCACCCGGCAGCCGATGGCGTAGCTGGAATCCGTAGGATAGATGATGACCCCGCCACCACGCAGAATCTCCACCGCCTGGTGCACAAGCCGTTGCTGGGGGTTTTCGGGATGAATCTGAAAAAACTGCGCCATATCAAAAATAGTTCCATACCGGATCGCAACCCGGCGGCAGATCCGGCAAATTGCCCAGGCTGATCCAGGGATTGTCCGGGCCGTGATAGTCCGAGCCGGCTGACGCCAGCAAACCAAAGTCCCGGGCATGCCTGGCCATGGTGAAATACTCGTCCCTGCTGTGGCTGCCGGATACCACTTCCAGCCCCCGGCCGCCCAGCTCCCGGAACTCGCCGATGAGCCGCCGCAGCTTGCCCCGGGTCATCTTGTACCGCGCCGGATGAGCGATCACCGCCAGGCCTTCCGCCCCGAGGATCCAGCCCATGGCGTCTTCCAGGGTCGCCCATTCCCCGCGCACATAACCAGGCTTGCCCGCCACCAGGTAGTTGCGAAAAACATCCTTCACATCCTTTGCATGGCCCTGCTTCACCAGAAAACGGGCGAAATGCAGGCGCCCCACCAAAGCGCCTGTAGCCAAGGCGCAGGCGCCCTCATAAGCGCCTGGTATCCCTTTCCTTTCCAGCCCCCTGCCGATCTCCTCGGCGCGCCAGGCCCGGTAGTCGCAAAGCTTCTGCAAGCCTTGGCGCAAAATGGTGGCGCTCTCGTCCAGATTCAAGCCCAGAACATGTACCGTGTGGCCGCTCCAGCTCACCGAGATCTCCACGCCGGAAATCAGCCGCAAGCCCAGTGGTTCCGCCGCTTCACGCGCCGCTGCAATGCCGGATACGTTGTCGTGATCCGTCAACGCAAGCACATCGACCCCGGCAGCGGCGGCCTGGGAAGCCAATACTGCCGGGGTCAAGGTGCCATCAGAGATGGTCGAATGGGAATGCAGGTCATATTTCAGCGGCATAAAGCGCTGATTTTAGCATTATTCACGCCTGCATGGTGGATGGACGGTCGCTGCCCGCGCCTCGACACCGGATGCCGGGCAAACAGGTATGGCGAGGATGATTCAATACGGCTTGTCGATGGTATATTCGATGACTACCGCATGCAGTTCAACCGGATCACCATTGCTATCTATTGGCAGATAGGCCCACAGGTAATATCCAAACTGGGAGTTATCGACAACAGGCAGGTTGATGGAGTCATCGAAACTGGAAGCCGTTACGAATGATCCGCCACCTCCAGAGGCGCCTCCACCCGAGGTTTGCACATACGCCATATTGCTCTCTGTCCCATCGAAATCAATCCTGAATAAACTCAGGGCGCCATCCAGATTGGACTTGTCGGTCCAGTAAAACGTCATTTTTCTTACAGTCGCCCCATGGGGCAAATGAACCCCGGCGACATAGTTATTGCCTGCGCCCGCCTTGGGGGTCAGGGTAACGCCATCGTTTTGGAACAGCACGCCGTCCGCCGCTGGCTGGAAGGCGGCCGCCGGGACGGTTACGAAACTGGTCACCGCACGCCACTGAACCGTGCCCACATCCAGATTGCCATCGATGGTGCCCAACACGCTCAGATTGCCATCAACCAGGGCATTCCCCTTTGAATAGACGCCCCATCCATTCGTGGATTCGCCTTTCACCCCGAACAGCTTCCCCTCTCCTTGAACGCCAATGCCTTTGTCACTATTGATTCCCCTCCCGAATACTCCCCAGCTTTCGGCAGATCCGCTTGCCTGGCCTTCGCCATAGACGCCAACCGCGGGGGAAGAGCCTCTGACTCCAACGCCAAACGGACTCATGCTTCTGCCTTCCACCCCCGCGGAAGTTATGCTGCCGGTATCGGAAGCCAATCCGTAGACCCCAACAGGGGAGCCGTTATCCTTGGTGTTCTCTCCACGCACCGCCGCACCGTATTGCGATGTATTTACAGCAATCCCGTTTGCAGCATTGAGCATTCCCACGCTGAACAGCGACAATGAAATCAGGCCGGCTATGGTGATTTTGTTTTTCATTTCTGTACCTCCGATTGGCGTTCCACAATTGATCACACCCGGTACGCAGCAAAAAACACGCCAACACCCGTGTGCCGGCGGTTCAAGAAGAAAGTGCTGAAACGCTGTTTCATAAGCGGCACTGCAAATGAAAAACAGGGCGCTATAGTCCCAATATCAGGACTGCCAACGTCATAGAATCCATTGGCTTTTCTGTTAACATTCAGTCATGAATTCTTCTCCTGACTACCAATTTATACTAGAAATCCTAGGAGACCTTGATCTACCCGCCAGACGCTTTTATCTGGCCGAGGGCGAGTATGTGGTCGGCGCCTCTGCTTCCGCCGACATCTGCATCCCGGCTGATACCATTTCCCGCCGTCATGCGCGTTTCAGCGTATTGAAGGAAGGCGGCGTCATCCTTCAGGACACGAATTCCACCAACGGCAGTTTTGTGGAACGCACACGCATTCAGAAAAAACTCATTACGAGTCAAAGCCTGCTTGGCTTCGGGCATGTGGAAGCCAACCTCATCCCGGCCTCCCGGGATGCCGGCATCGCCATCGCCGCCAGGAACCTGCCCCTTCCCGCCACCCCCACACCACCGGGCAATGTGGACTTGAGCACTGTTCAAGCCACACCCAACAGCCAGCTCATGGCCAGTCTGGGCCGGCATTGCCAGGCCCTGTTGCACCGGGAAATCCGAGCCGAGGAATTTGCCCGGCGGCTCATCGACAACTGGCAGACCCTCACTGGCGCCAGCGCCATGGAGATCAGCAGGCGCAATGCCGAAGGAGAGGAGCTCGTACTCAACAGAAGCGGCGCCCGCATCACCGCTACTACTCCAGATATGGATATCATTCATCCTTCCGGGCTGCATTTTCGCATCTGGCAACCCCTTCCCGCTTCAGGCATGGAAATCGAAGCCCTGGGGCGACTGGCGCTGGACATTCTCAGCGGCTGCCGCCAGCAGGAACCAATTCTCCCCCAGCCCACTGAAACATCTCCCCCCTTGCCGGGCGTGGGATCCCGCAATGAAAGGGTGAAAAAACTCTATGCCAGTTGCCGCAAAATCGCCAAGGGCAGCATCCCGGTGTTGATCCTAGGCGAATCCGGTACCGGCAAAGAAGTGCTGGCCCGCTGGATCCACGAACAATCCGGCCGACAGGGTGCATTCGTTACCCTGAATTGCGCCACCCTGGGCCGGGATTTGCTGGAAGCCGAACTCTTCGGCGTGGAAAAAGGCGCCGCCACCGGCGTGGAGGCCCGTCCCGGCATTCTGGAACGCGCCAACGGCGGCACGGTCTTCCTGGACGAAGTCGGCGAAATGCCTCCGGAAATCCAGGCCCGGCTGTTGCGCGCCCTGGAAGACACCAGCATCTATCGGGTAGGCGGGAAAAATCCGGTGCCGGTAGAAGTGCGCTTCCTGGCCGCCACCAACCGCCCCCTGGAAGAAAACCTGGGTGAAGAAGGCTTTCGCCTGGATCTGTTTCATCGCCTGGCGGCCTTCGATATCACACTGCCCCCGTTGCGGGAGCGCCGGGAAGACATTCCACAACTGGCCGCCTTCTTTTTCGAGAATGCAGCGCGAAACGCAGGCGTCGGTACGCCAGGCATTACCCGGGGCGCCCTGTCCCGGTTGCTGGATCATGACTGGCCCGGCAATATACGCGAGCTGCGCAACGAAATGGAGCGCGCCGTACTTTTGCTGGACCCCGGCGAACCACTGGATCAGGGGCATTTCTCCACCCGCATCCTCTCGAAGAAGCAGCCGGCAACCGACCTCAGCCTGGAACATGCGGTGAGAAAAGCGGAGCGGGAGGCCTTTCGCATCGCCCTGGCCGTCACCGATGGCGACCCGGGCAAGGCCATGGAGATCCTCGGCCTGTCACGCACCAGTTACTACCGAAAGCTGAAGCAGCTTGGCCTGGCAACGGGGTAGGCGGTGACCGAGAGCAGACCGCCCGATACGCAAGAAACAGGCCTGACCGAGCTGGCCAACCCGATTTCCGGCGACTGGCAGGAACTGCCCCGGGGCGCGGCCATCGGTCGCTACATCGTTATTTCCCTCCTGGGCAGCGGCGGCATGGGCGTGGTATATGCCGCCTACGACCCGGATCTGGACCGCAAGCTTGCTATCAAACTGATCCGCCCGGATCGCATCCAGGGCCAGACCGAAGATAAACCGGACGCCCATCTCCTGCGGGAAGCACGCATCCTGGCCCGCCTATCCCATCCCAATATTCTGCCGGTTTTCGATGTGGGTCGGTTTGGCGCACAACTGTTCCTCGCCATGGAATACGTGGACGGCCAGACGCTGGCCCACTGGCAATCCGAACGGCAACAGGCCTGGAAGCCGGTCCTGCAGCATTACCTGCAAGCCGGCGCCGGCCTGGCCGCCGCCCATGGCGCAGGTATCGTGCATCGTGACTTCAAGCCCCACAACGTATTGCTGGGCAAGGATGGCCGGGTGCGGGTCATGGATTTCGGGCTCTCGCAAAGCAGCGCCAGAATACCCAGCATATCGCCATCCACCTCTCTGTCAGGCACCCCCGCCTACATGGCCCCGGAGCAATTGCGGCAACAGGAGCCCAGCCCCCTGGCCGACCAGTTCAGCTTCGCCGTCGCACTGTATGAAGCCCTGTATGGCGTTCGCCCCTTTCCGGGCCGGGACCCCCTGCAACTACTGTCCGGCATGGAAAAAGGTCTGTCCAGCCCCCCCGCCCACACGGGTGTGCCGGGCTGGATTCACAAGGTGCTGGCGCGGGCGCTGGCGCTCGCACCGCAACAACGCTTTGCCAACATGGAAGCGTTTCTGCATGCCCTGCGGCGGAACCCGGCGGCCAGACGCCGTCAATGGCTTGGCGCGGCATCCATGGCGGCCATCCTGCCCTTGGGCGGAATCTGGCTGCACCAGCAATCCACCCCGGCCCTGTGCCAGGAAGGCAAGGACAAATTTGCCGGCATCTGGAACGAATCCAGACGCCAGGCGCTGGAAAAACACTATCTGGACTCTTCCCTGAGCTATGCGCCGCAGGCCTTTTCCGTGGTTGAACGGATGCTGGACGCCTATCACCATGATTGGGCCGCCACCTATACCCGAGCCTGCGAGGCCACGCAGATAACCGGAGAACAATCCCAACGCCTGCTGGACATCCGCATGATCTGCCTGGACAGCCGCCGGCAGGAAGCGGACGCGCTCATTGGGCTTTTGAGCCAGGCTGACGGTGATCTCATCCAGAATTCGGTAAAAGCCGTGAGCAACCTGTCATCCATTGCTTCCTGCTCCAACATCAAGTCGCTTGCCGGCCTGACTGCTCCCCCACCGGGCCGGAAAGCCGAGCAGTTGGTGACTGCCATCAACAAACTGCTGGCGCAGGCCCGGGCCGGCGTGGTGGCAGGCCAATATGCGCAAGCCCGGGAACTGGCCGAACAGGCCCGCAGCCGCGCCATGGACCTGGATTATCCGCCGCTGCTGGCCCAGGCGGAATTTGAACTGGCCACCAGTTACAAACATCTGGGCAAGAGCGACGAAGCTGAAAACACCTATCGGCAGGCCTTCGTCACCGCCATCGCAGCCGGAGACGACAGTCTGGCGGCCCGCAGCGCCACGGGACAGGTATGGATCATCGGCCACCTGCAGAATCGTCCCGATGCCGCCAGGCACTGGGGAAGTTATGCGGACAGTTTTTTGTCCCGAAGCGGCGGCGACCCTCTGGTGCGCGCGCAACTCTACAGCAACCTGGGCACGGTGGTGCAAAACGAGGGGGATTTCAGCGGCGCCCTGAAACTGGCGCAACAGGTTCTGGAACTGCGCCGCAACACCCTGGGAGAAAAACACGAAAGAACCGCCGTAGCCATGGTCAACCTGGCCAACGCCTATTTCCATCTGGACGGGCCGAAAAAGAGCATTCCCCATTACCGGAAAGCCTACCGGATCTACAGCGAAACCGTAGGCGATCAGCATCCCAACAACATTCTCATTCTCTCCAATCTCGCTTCGGCCCTGAGTGAGAGCAAGCAACTGGAAGAAGCCCGGCAGACCATCAACAAGGCCCTGTCCCTGGCCGAGAACATCTACGGCAGAAAGCACTTCGAAACCGCGCTCACCTTGCAGACACTGGCCAACATCGAGCTGCTGGAAGGCAACCATGAACAAAGCCTGCGGGACTATCTGGAATCCCTGGATGTGATCCGGGAGCAGCTCGGCGAAAATCATCCTTTCGTGATAGATGAACTGACCGGCATCGTGGCCAATCTCGTCGCCCTGCAACGCTACGGCGAAGCCCGGGAATACATTCGTCAGGGACAAGCCATCATCGCCACCATGAACGGCCAGGCATTCGCCCGCTCAATCTTTCTTCTGGCCGAAGCCAGGATCACCCTCCGCCACGACAATGCCACAGCCAAGGCTAGGAGCCTCGCGCAGCAGGCCCTGCAAGACGCCACTGCTGCCGGCCCCAGGGCCAGCGCGCATAAAATCCAGATCGAGCAATTTCTTGCATCCTTGCAATAACCAATCAAACCCCTGTGTTTGAATCATGGTTGCCCCTATGGCGAAACAGGGTGGCGCAAGCGCCCGCCGGGCGACGCACAATTACCACCCCGTCACCGACGTCCTCATCCACTGTCATCTTATCCATGGCAAATACCCGGGTGCCGGCAGGATTGGCATCATCGTCTGCAATGGTGATGACCGTGAAGTCAGCCCCTTCCGGGCGCGGCTTCCTGGACAATTCCATGAAACGGAACCGAAACCGGGGTCTCCCAATGTTTGGTGGTGCAGGCCAAACCGGTTGAAACAGATCTCCAACATTGCGCCGCCGTGACGGTTCAAATCATCAGCGGCGGCAGGCAGTCAGGACATCCCGGAAAACATTGGAGACCCCAGCTTCCATTCCTGAACGCCGGGCATGTACGGATCACCCGGCCATCAACACAGCAACAGCAAATTTCAGGCCAACAGATGTGGAACCATGTACAACGCCAAGCAGGGCAACAGCACAGAAAGCCTTTCCGGCCCAGCCGGTTCTGCTCCCTTGTCCCGCATGCGGAACAGCCGGCGCATCCGCCGGATCACCAAGTGCCAATAACGGCATCCCTGGCAGTCGCCGATGCGGCGGCTGGAAGTATGCATAGCGTGCAAAACAAGCGGCAGCCAAACGCAATGCCACGCCATGGCTCCTGTATGGATGTAGCGAAATCAGCGGCGATGCGCAGCCGCGAAAAACCACCAATAAACATGGGGAAATAAAACGATTTTCCCTTGGCAATGAAACAATTATACTCCCCTATCAGATTCCGACGGATTCCCAGGTAACACAGTGTCGAAAACCTTTTGCGCCCTGCTGGTCCTCGCCCTTTTTCTCGGAGGCTGTTCCGACGGACCGGACACCAACGGCATGAAGATCTACCGGCATTCCCTGGATGGCGCTCCCACCAGCCTGGACCCCGTTCAAGCCGCTACCGCATACGCCAACCATGTGGTGGTGAATGTCTACGACACCTTGTATTCCTACAAATACCTGGCGCGCCCTTACCAGATCAAGCCCAACCTGGCGGTGGACTTGCCGGAAGTCTCGGCGGACGGCCTGACCTACACCATTCGCATCAAAGAGGGTGTGGAGTTCACTGACGATCCGGCCTTCCCCGACGGCAAGGGCCGGGAGGTCACCGCGGCAGACTTCGTCTACTCCCTGAAGCGCCATTTCGACCCCAACACCCGCGCCCAGGGAAGCTGGCTCTGGGCCGGGCGCATCAAGGGCATGGCGGAATGGAAAAAGGCCGGTTCGGACTATGACAAGGAAGTGGAAGGCCTGAAAGCCCTGGACCGCTACACCATACAAATCCTTCTCAACAAGCCCTTTCCCCAGCTCATTCACACCCTGGCCCAGGGCTATGCCGCCGTCGTGCCCAGAGAAGCCGTGGAACACTATGGCCGGGAGTTTTCCGTGCGCCCCGTGGGTTCCGGCCCCTTCCGGCTGCAGCGCTTCGATTCCGTGGGCGTGGTGCTGGTGAGAAACCCCAAGTTCAGACAGGAACCCATTGATCTGGCTTACGAAGGCTATGATGAAGCCGTCCATGGCCAATACGGCATTCAGGAAATCGAAGGCAGGATCCCGCCCCTGGTGGATCGCCTGGAAATCCATTTCATCAAGGAATCCCTGTCGCGCTGGAATTCCTTCACCAAGGGCAACGAGATCCAGTACGCGGAAATCCCCAAGGAACTGTTGAATGATGTGCTGGCACAAAAGAAACCCAGTATCGTGCTGAAACCTGAATATGCCGAACACTATTTTATGACCTCAGGGTACGAAAACGGCTTCGTACATACAGATTTCAACATGAAGGATCCGGAAATCGGCTACAACAAAGACAAGCGGCGCGAACAAATGAACCACACCCTGCGCTGTGCAATCCGCTATGCCTATGACTGGGAAGAACGCAACAGGCGCTTCTATAATGACATGGGTTTTGTATTCCCCGGCGTCATCCCGCCAGTAACGCCGGAATATGATCCAGATGGTCCCAAAGACGCACTGGAGCACAATCCAGACAAGGCTCGAAAATTGCTTGAGGAGGCTGGCTGGACTGCCCAGACACTACCTGTACTCACCTATGGCGGCGTGGCCTCCGTAGACAGCCGGCAGATGTTCGAGCAGTTCCGCGGATGGCTGATGAAAATTGGCTATCCCAAGGAAAAGGTGGTATTCGACTCCTATGCCTCCTTTGGGGATTTCAACCGGGCAGTAAAAAAAGCCAAGATCAAGATCGTGGGCATGGGCTGGGGGCTGGACTATCCCGACGCGGAAAATACCCTGCAACTCTTCTACGGCCCCAACGGCGCCCCTGGTTCCAACAACGCCAACTTCAACAACCCGGAATACAACCGCCTGTATGAAAAAACCGCCGTGATGCAGCCCTCACCGGAGCGCACCAAACTGTACCGCAAGATGAACCAGATCATTCTGGATGCCTGCGTGACCATCTCCGGGCTGTCCCGGCAGAAGATCTTCCTCTGGCACAAAGACGTGGTGAGCTTTCCGGATCAATCTATCGTGGGTGGTTTTCACCTCAAGTATGTGGACGTGAAAGAGGCGCAGAAATAGCCATGGAAATACTGCAATACGCCCTGCGCAAGTTCATTACCGGCATTCCCCTGATCATCGGCGTGACCCTGATCAGTTTCCTGCTCATGGTGTATTTCGGCCCGGACAAGACCTATGAGCTGCTGGGCAAGAACGCTACGCAGGAACAGATCCAGGAAATCCGCCATCAACTGGGTTACGACAAACCTTTCGTCAGCCGCTACCTGGAATACATGAAAGAGCTGGCGACCTTCGATTTTGGCTATTCCGACTCCACCGGCGAGCGGGTCAGCAGCATTCTCAAGCGCACCGTGCCCATTTCCCTGGCGCTGATCACGCCCGGCTTTGTCCTGGGCAATCTGCTGGGCATCGCCCTGGCGCTGGTGGCGGCCTACCACCGGGGCCGCTGGCTGGACAAATTCATCATGGGCGGCTCGGTAGTGGGCATGAGCGTGAGTTTCCTCATCGTCATCATCGCCTTTCAGATTCTGCTT
>Ga0256834_1000894_pt1 | contig 21097 bp, 29 predicted proteins | sample 4281140metaG_FD_190536 | JGI IMG/M metagenome (GOLD analysis project Ga0256834, IMG submission 190536) | Hydrothermal vent microbial communities from East Pacific Rise, Pacific Ocean - 4281-140 | ecosystem: Environmental > Aquatic > Marine > Hydrothermal vents | place: Pacific Ocean: East...
GTTTTCAACGGCGTCATCTCCCAGATCGATGGCATAGGAGAGTACGCCTATGCCATCGATGGCCTTTATCCAGCCGCGCGCCTTGAATGCCTGGAGCACGGTGTCACGCCATTCCGGCAATAGCGGCAGGTGGCAGGTTTCCACCACCAGTGGCCAGAGCCGATGGGTAGCAGATGCTTGCCCGTTCGGCTGACATAGCATGAGCGCCCGTCGATTGGCCCGGTCCGGCTCTACTGCCAGGCGGTCGTACAACCACAGATGCACAAGGCTGCCAAAGATCATGTGCGGCGACGTGCGGCCGGAATCACTGATCAGTCGCTCTGGGTCGCCAAGTTGCACGAACAGCTTGTTGTTTTCCCGGCCAAGCCGGAAACTGTCCAGGCCGCCCTCGCGCACTGGCAGTGACAGGCGGGCGCGGAATTCCTGTACAGCGGTGTCCCGTCCCCAGAGCGATAGAAACAACAAGTTACTTCCTTCGTCAGTCAGTACGGCGTCGGCGAATAGACCCGGCGCGTCCAGGATGGGCATGAGGGATTGCAAATCCCGGCTTGGTCTGCACGGTTGATTGGTCATGGATCATTCTCCTGTTGGTTAAGTAATGCCGGCAGGCAAGAGAGGCCCCGTCCAGGGCATCTCACCCCGGCAGGGATGATTTGAAAAGGTTATAGAAGGCCGCGTTCAGCGAAGGATACGGTGCCTTCAGCTCCGACGATGATGTGATCGAGAACACGCACGTCGATCAGCTTGAGCGCGTCTTTCAACCGCCGCGTGATGGTTTCATCGGCGCGGCTTGGTTCCGGTAGGCCGGAAGGGTGGTTGTGAAAAAAGACCACAGCACCAGCGTTGTGTTCCAGCGCCTTTTGCACTACGACTCGTGAGTACACTGAAGCGCCGTCCAGAGTGCCTTGAAACAGTTCTTCGATGGCCCGTATCCGGTGTCTGTTGTCCATCAACAGCATGCCGAATACCTCGTTTCTGTGTTCTGCCAGTAGTAGTTGGAGGTAGTCGCGTGTCTCGCCGGGACTGGATAGTGCCTGTCCCGGTCGATGCTGTCGTTCCAGGATGGCGACCGCTAGCTGGATCAGCGACGTCTGTTCAGCTACGCTCAGTTCTGCAATCTGGATCTTCGCAAATCGATCCTCGGTATTCTTGAAAGGTAATACTTTTTGGTTTTGCATCGTTTCCTCCGCAGTGGGTTCGTGCGGGGGAGCTCCCCTTTGCGGGGAGCTTCCCCGCAAGGGTGGTTGAAATGGGGACTGGCGATCTGTCGATCGACGTGCCTGTTACACAGCCCATGAGGCACGGTGGGCGCAGGCGCAGGGCCTGCAAGGGTGCCGCTGAATCCGCAGCGGCGGCGGTGAAAGCCTTTCCCAAGCACCGCCAGGGCGGTGCTTGGGAAAGGCCCCGCATGAGCGGGGCAGGGGTGGTTCAGCGAATGACCAGCACTTGGCCGAAACTGGGGCTGTCAGGCGTGAAGTCCAGCGCCCGAATGACCGGCACAAAGCGGTCGGTCAGGATGCGGGTCTCCGTAATGCGACCGTTGGCCTTCTCCTCGACTTCTACCTTGGCCTCCTTTTCTTTGTGGGTGTCGCCCTTGATAACGTACACACGGCCATCGATGGCACGCACCACACCGGATACCTGGCCTGCAGCCAACGCCAATGCCAGGTGCCAGTCGGATAGCGCCCGCAAAGGCCTGCGAAGGCCGCGTCCGGTGTTGCCAAACAGCAATTCGAACCGATCCCACAGGCCTTGATGGCGTTGCAGTTCATCGGCCAACTGTCTTGGATCCAGGCGGGAATAGGCGAAAGTAGCCTCTCCCTGAAGTGCGGCCGGTACCATATAGCGTGCATGTGGCCAGGTTTCCGGCAGCACCGGAAAAGGCTTTTCTGTGCCCGACTCGAGCATTGAGCGGGTTTCCGCGATGCCGGTTGCTCCTGCGGTGCGACGCCGCACGCCAAAGACTACGACCTGTTTGAATCGTTGTTCTGGCGCCTGGAATGCGCGCACCTGTCCAAAGTGGGTGGCAATCCAGCTGGCCAGTTCTCGATCCAGGCTATAGCTGGGGATGATCAGCACCATCACGCCGCCAAACGTGAGCCATGGATTCGATAGGCTGTAAAACAGTTTTTCCAACCGGGGACGGCCTTTGCCTTTGTAGCCGGACAATGCCGCCTTGTCTGCGACCAGGTCACCGTAAGGTGGGTTGAGCCAGAGCAGACCAAACTGGCGCCGACTGATGATGCAGTCCTGCAGGTCGCCGTGAATGCAACGGTCGAGGATGTGCTTGGCGTGCCAGGCGCGTTCTTCGTCATATTCCACGCCGAGGGCTTCGGTTCGGTTCGTGCCAAGGTGATGCTTGCATTCGGCCAGGGCCACGCCTTCGCCGCAGCAGGGATCGAGGATCCGCAGGCGCCCGGATTCTGCCGGCTCCAGTGCCGACAAGATGCGTCGTGTGGTTTCTGTGTCAGTCGGGAAATACCCGTTCTTGATGAAGTTGCGCGCCAGGCGCTGAAACATGAGGGCCATGATTGCCTCCTTCGTGTTGTAGGGTGAGGATGCCAGCGGAAGCGGCCCGATAGGCCTTGCTTCCGCAGTACCGTGATGATTGCTCAGATGAAGCCCAACCGGATCAGCCAGGAAGGACAACCGTGCTCGCAAGTGCCGTCCGGTTCCACGATGCAGCCATCGGTTGCCTCGCAGATGCCGTCGTTGTCCCATCCCATGAGGGTTGCTTCGATCTCCTGAAAATCGGTAGTGCCGAATCGCTGTTGCAGTTCGTCTTCCAAAGTGGGTTTGCCGATGGCTTGTTTCATTGTGTTTCTCCTTGGTAGTTAAAAATCAGGGAAACACCGCCCCATGGGAGGGGGCGATGTCCCCTCTGGGGTTGAAAAGTGCTCGCCATGGCCCTTATGATGCAGTCATGGAAAAGCCTTCATTGACAGTCATTCCCGGTAAGCGGGATGAAATCGAAAAAGAGGTGGTTCGGATGCTATTTACTCCCGGACCAACTCCTGAAGAGTGGCGCAAACTGACCAACTGCCTTAGCCGTCGCGGTCACTTGCGGTCTGTGCCCGCGAAAAATCCAGGCGGGCAATAAGTTCCTCATCGATCAGTCTGCGAGCCAGGCGTAAATCAGACAGCCCTTCTGTAGACAGATTCTTGGAGGCTTCTACCTCTTTGATTTCCTCGACCTTTTGCTGAATATCCTTCAGGCAGGCCTCTTCCAGCCAAGCGATAAAGGCCTTGATGGTTTCTTTGTCCAAGGTATTTCTCCTTTTGATAAAAAAATGGGGAAACGCCGCCCAGGCGGGGGAGTGTTTCCCCTGCCGGGTTTGCTTGGATGTGTCATACGCGAAGTTGGCCATCAACCATTTGAGGATGAAGTTCATTCGCGCAACCGCAGGTACGGATAAGCTCTGTAGTAAATACCTCTATCCAGAACTGGCACTTACTTTCTTGGCAATGAAAAATGCCATCAAAGACCTCTTCCCCTGCTTCATTGAAGACAGGGTTTCCAGACATCAGTGGGCAAATCTTGTTTGTTGACATGATGGGGTGTCCTCGTTTTGCTTGAAACTTAGGCTGCCTGTGCTTCACTGACAGGCAGTATCGAGTACCACTCGTCACCGGTTGGCGAGTCGTGATGGAAGTTCTGGATCTGGATTTCTCTATTGTGAAAGTAAATCCGGAACATGCAGTCCGTATCCGGGAGAATTTCACGCAGGAAGGCTTTTCCATCCACTGCCATGAATTCCTTATAACCGGACTGTTTCCGCCAGCCGAAGTTGCGAACTTCCACATACCAGCGTCCGTCCGGGTTGATGGCTTCGAGTCGTTCGCTCAAAGCATGGGTCAGGTCATCCCATTCCCATTGGAGCAGGTCCTGATCGCCGTTTACGCGCTCGTAGGCTGCTTCTTCGGTATCGCATTCTCCCGATGCGACCAGCCATTCGGCCTGGTTTCGGGAAATCTCGCTGGTGTCCCATATAAAATCAGGGGCTTGTTCATCGCTCATTTTGCTTCTCCTATGAAAAGACCGAGAGAAGCGCTGCTCCGACCGGAGAAGTGCTTTCCCCGGCGGGTTTGATGGATGGATCGACAGCCGAAGGCTGTTGCACCTGTGAATGATCCTCGAGGTGCAGGGGCGCAGGCGCAGGGCCTGCAAGGGTGCCGCCGAATCCGCAGTGGCAACGGTGAAAACCTTTCCCAAACACCGCCAGGGCGGCGCTTGGGAAAGGCCCCGCATGAGCGGGGCAGTGAATGTTGCAGGTTGTCGTCTCAGTCAGCCTGGATCCAGAGTTGATCCAAGGGGCGGAACTGGTACCCGGCTGCTTTAAGATGATCCCGCTGCTGGCGGAACTGTGAACGGTCCACGGTGGGATCGAGCTTCACTTCCTTGCCCAACGGCCACAGTTCACCAAACAGTGTTGCGAGCGCTTTGTCGGCTTCTGGCTGTATCCCCACTGTAGTGGCTTCTAGTTCAGCCTCGGCAGGTTCTGCCGTGTCGTCGATCTTTGCATCCGGATCGGTTTCCGGTTTACAGGCATCATCAGATGCCGGCTTTGTTCCAATAGGGGGCGTTTCCTCCAAAGGGTCGGGTTCGACGATGGGCGCCTGATCTTCAGGTTTGAGGTCGTCAATATCGTCGAGCGACCACAGCCCAATGCGTGCCCGTACCTCCATGACCATGCGGCCACCGGCCACGTAAGAGGTTGGGTAGATCAGGTTGATGCCAAAGCTGCCCTCATAACGGCCTTCTTCATATTGATCCAGTTCGGGATCCTTGACCGCGAACTCGCCGATCTCGGTTAGCAGGCGGCCAACATTAAAGGGGCCGTTGCGGCCATTGATGGTGCGCACAGTCAACGTGCCTTGCAGTGTAATCATGGTGAATACCTCGATGATTGCGTTGGTATAGGGAACCCCGCCTCAGGATTCGGATGAGGAAGGGTTCCATAAGGTATGAATGAAAAGCGTTGGTTCAGGATGGATCGAAAATGTCATCCAGGTGGATAGCAGACTCTTCCACGAAGTGTTCAACAACCAATGCCTGCGCCTGATGCCCATTGCCTTGGGTGATCCAGCGCAGCTCATCGGTGCCGAAGCCATCCGGGGAGTATTCCACGGTGGCCACATGAACCTCTTGCGGCCGATCGGCAACTACGGATTGAACGGCGTCACCTTCGATGATTACCGCTATCCGGTTAGTAGTCGGCAGGGGCCGCCCATCCGGTGATGCGGTAGCGGACAGTGCGGCCAGGTAGGCCTGATCCAACAATTCACGGTCGATAGCGTCTTGTCTTTCGATGGCCTGTACCAGCAAACTGGCTGCCAGGTTGGCGAAGTGCCGCCGGCGGAGCATGTCCACACTGTCGTCCGGCTGTGGCCAATGTTTGGTGTCCACTCGCTTTAGGACAGCGTATTGTGGTGTCGCGCCATCCGCTTCTGTAAGAGAATCCCGCAAGACAGGGAACAAAGGGTTGTTCAGAGGAACCTCGCGTCCTGCTTCGAGCAGTTCGCGGGCGATTTGTAGCGCTTCTTCTTGAGATTCGGCCTCGATACCGATATGCACCTCATGCACGAAGGGCATGCGGTATCGGATGATGTGCTTGCTCATGTATTTCTCCTGGAGAATCATCGGGAGCATGCGCACCACATCGGGAGCTCGCTCCCGATGGAAGTTGAAAGTGAAAGTTGGTCAGTGAACAGTTGGTGTTATCAGCAAGCGGCAAAGCCGTGCTTCTGCATGGCCTACAGGCACTGAAATTCCGGTATCTTCAATGATTCCGGCATTTACCAGGGCATTGAGGATGCCTTGGTTTTCGGCATAGTCTTTTATCAGAACCTGGTCAGGTTCCAGATTGAAGTCCGGTTGGTTGATGGTGGCTGTAGCCACAGGTTCGCCTTCCGGCGTTCTTAATACAATAGCGATCCTGTCATTGTCCGCGTAGCGGCGGAAAACGGGTACACAGGAAAAACCATAGATCGTGATCATTGTTGCCATGGTGTTGCCTCCAATATAAAACGAAAAAGGGAAGAAACACCGCCTGGCAGGGGGCATTTCCCCCAGGTTGGGTGATGTGTTGTAGAAGATGCCGTTTCCGGCGAATTGAGGGTTGGATCGACAGCCCGGGGGCTTGTTGCACCCGTCGATGATCCTCGAGGCGCAGGGGCGCAGGCGCAGGGCCTGCAAGGGTGCCACTGAATCCGCAGCGGCAACGGTAGAAAGCGGATTTTCCAAATGGCAGGTAGATCTGCTGTTTGGAAAATCTGCTATATACCTGCGGAATCTACAACTTGCATGTGATTGAACGCTTTCGCTGGAGGTGATGTGGTGGCACGGGGTGGGGGAGTCGCCGGAAGACAATGCTTCCGGCGCGGGATGGCGTCAGCCGGTCAATCGGAGAACCGCCAGCATGATGGCTACGAGAGCGATCATTGTGCCGACATTCCATTTGATGATGCCAGCGATCTCTGTTTTGAGTTCGCTACGGCAATCGGCAATCTCACGGCGGACATCGCCGATTTCCAACCGCACATCGGCGATCTCCTGCTTCAACTCGTTGCGGCAATTCGCCCTCGATTAGGTGTATGTAATCGTATTTGATAATGCGCACATATTCCTGCCATTCGCTATCAAGCCTGTCCCAGGCTTCGACCGTATCCGAGTACATATCCGGTAGATAGTCCATTCGATTGAGGACGAACGCGGCAGCGATCTGTTCGCCGGTGCTGGCTCCGGTTCTGCCAGTACGCTTGAGTTGATTCGCAACTTCAATGATTTTTTTGATTTGCCATTGCATGGTGTTTTCTCCTGTTGGCTGTTTACAGCCCAGTAAGACTTACTGGACATGTTTCTCATTGAGTAGAACCTCAAAGAAGGTCATGCCCCCCAAGAGGGGCACAGCCTCCCTTGGGGGTTGGCATGAAGATAGATCAGGCTGCTACAGTGGCGGGCTGATGGTGGTGTTGAGCCTCATTGGTTTCACCCGGCAGAGGGTATTTCTCGCCATTCACTTTTGCCCAATGGATCTGGAGCAAGCGTGTTTTAAGGCTGATGCCGGTCTGGCCGGCCTTTTCGCCGCGTTTGTAGGTGAAAGATTCTGCATATAGGTCGCCGAGCTTGAAGCCTACGAGAACCTTGGTGTTCTTGTCTTCGATAGCTTCTTTCAATGCCATGATGGCGTCTTTGGCTGCGGAACCTGAAACTCGGCAGTCGAACCGGGTGTATTCGACGTTGTCGATGCTCCCGTGCAGGGCAGAGATGTCTACCGCCAGGAACGGGTTGCCACGCTCCGGTTCTACCAACCGGACCCGGTTAAGGTATCCAACGCCGGTGCTGTGGAGATCGAAGTACTTGGGGGTAGTGTTTTGGTCTGACATGGTGTTTCTCCTATAGGAAATAAAAAAACCGGGAGAAACGCCAAGCCCGACCGGGATGGAATTTTCCCGGTTGGGGTGAGTAACGGTGTTGAATAATGGATCCTCGATTCTTGGGAGAATCGAGCGGCCGGAAGGATCCGGAGGGCCGCCTGGGCGCCACGCGAGGTGGCAAGGGCACAGCATTTAACCCTGCTGCAAGGGACGAAATCAGCTTAATTATCAGCAGAAAAACTGTGGATTGTCAAATGCGTGCGCTCCGCAGCTGATTGATATATTGTGGAATAGCTGCTGTTGCCAAAGGACTTCAGAACGATTGGCAGCAATTCAGTACGGAAATTCAATAGGTTAAGAATGGGCTGAGAGTGACCGGTATTGATGGGTAATGACTGGCGACAGAAGAGAAGTAGTCCAGGCAGGTGTTTGATCTGGGCAATCAGAGGTGCTTCATCGGATCCATGTATTGATGGAGTACCCGTACAATCGTGATCCCGCTGGATCGTTTCATGTAGTACAGGATATGACTTTCATAAGGAAAGCTTCGTAGTCCTTCGAAGAGTGCTTCCCGTTTGACGCCCAGATTGGGATTTTCAGCCAGGAGCTGAGCACGCGCTTCCAGGCCGTCAAGGTAAGCATCGGCCTGAGAAGATCCCCAGTGTTGGATGGTATAGTCAACGATACCTTCAAGATCGCGTTCGGCTCTTTCCGTGAATTGATAGCAGGGAAGCGACTTGGTCACGGCTTGGTGGCTACCCGTTTGCGCAAGTTGTCGATCACGGTTTTTCCATCACCAACCTTGCCGGCTTGCAGGTCCGCGATTCCTTCCTCGATAGCTTTTTCCAGATGAGTCTCTTTCAGGACCTCAAGCCGGGCGTATTCTGTAGCCGAGATTACGACGGCAACGGGCTTGCCATTGCGGTTGATGCCAACAGGGCCATGCTGCGCCTTGATCAGGACTTCACCGAATTCGCGTTTGGCATCACTGGCGTTAAGTATCTTCATGGCGCACCTGATTTGATTAAAATGAACAAGTTGATTAATTCTAGCTGTAGCGCCAGGCGGTGTCCACTTGCCTCAGAAACTGGAAGGTGTTGGCAGTTGCCGGTGATGAGGATACGGTAAAGAAAACGAGGGTTTTATTTTACCGTGGCAGCAATTGCTCCTGCATTTGGTTTTGTGGGGCGGAGAGGGTAAAGTAACTCGGTAAATAAAACAAAGTATCGCTTTTAGTGATGAAGACGGGTTTCTTTACCGTTTGTCGGAGAATCGCACCATGAAGATCGGCTATGCTCGCGTATCGACCCTGGAACAAAACTTGGATCTGCAGCGCGATGCGCTCGAGAAGGCCGGATGCGAAAAGGTGATCGTGGATCAGATCAGCGGAGCGGCGGCCAGGCGCCCTGGTCTGGAGCGAATCAAGGATCTGTTGCGGCCAGGCGATGCCCTGGTGGTCTGGCGCCTGGATCGTCTGGGGCGGTCGCTACGGGATCTCATCGATTGGGTGCAGTACCTCGAGGAGCAGGGCGTCGGCTTGCAAAGTCTGCAAGAATCCATCGATACCCATACACCTGCGGGCAGGCTCACTTTTCACCTGTTCGGTGCGTTGGCGGAATTCGAACGGAACCTGATCCGTGAGCGCACGATGGCGGGACTGGAAGCAGCGCGCGCAAGAGGCCGCAAGGGAGGAAGGCGCAAGGCGTTAGATCCCGAGAAACGCAAGTTGGCCGTGGATCTCTATCATGAGAAGAAAATGACGGTCAGCAAGATTTGCGAGTTGATGGGGATTTCAAAGCCTACCTTGTATGCTTACGTCAAAGATGAATCTTCTATACAACGTATCCATGCCAACGATAGTATTAATGGCGCATCTGTTTTCAACGAACAGGTCAACGAGTTTTCTGGAATGGACAAAAAATCGGGATATTGAAGAAGGATCTGAAAAATGGGAAAGCTATGTAGTGGTGATGATGGTTTGCCAGCCGAGGAGGTTGGACAATGGGCAAAGGATAAACAAGAGTACCTTTGCCGTTATATTGGAATTTCACGGGCTGTCCGAAAAAAATGACTTGGAAGAGACAAGGCTGGTGCTATTTATATTGATCCTTCAATGATGATTTCAGTGTGCTGTAAGTCGCTTTTAGGCGAAATGACCGGCTTTCAGCCGTAACCTGAAGCCACCCCGGCTTCTAGCCGGTGGAGCATTCACCCTGAACGACAATTTTTCGAACGGTATAAATGATCATGAATGGGTGCCATTTGATACAGTTCTTTCTCATAAATTGGTTGGATGATCGCTAGAAATTCTGGATGTGATCGCATCTCTACCCACTTTCGAGGGACTTTAAGCTGTTCAGCTATGCTCAAAATATCACTGTTCTCTAGCAATCCGCCTTCTACATAGCGTTTCGGTATGAGCATTTCTACGGCTCCAATCAAAGCCGCATATTCTGAAATAAAGGGTAGGTTGTTTTCGTCTGGTGGGGCACCTTCTAGCAACATGTCAAATAAGCGCTCGGTTTCCTCAAGCCTGGCTTCCCGAACCGAGTCACCAAGATAGCAGTTCATTAGCAGGTGACTTAGTTCTTTGGCTACCACAAACCGTCGCCAACAGAAATTTAGATCATTTCGAACATAGATTCGAACACGGCTTTCGCTGTCTTCATCCATAAAGCCGTGCAATGCGGGCATGTCTTCATGCTCGGCCATTTCTATGGTAATGTCTTTGCTTAAGCGTGTCTGAGCGCAGTTTACTAATCCGCGGATAAGAAAATCACTGGCCCAGCCACTGGGTTTTTTCTTTGCAGTCAGCGCAACTGGGTGGTAAGTTTTCTTCGTTGCCTTTTTAACCAGCGAAGGGTTGGCAGAGAAGTAACCTTCAACTATAGCTTTTGCCGTGAAAATAGCCGCCTCGTATATGCGGGCGCCCTCCTTGGATGACATGACGATTTTGCTGCTAGTAGTCTACGAATTCGATCAATTCGCCATTTCGAGACTTTTCCAGTGTTGTAGCGATCTGGTCCAAAACCTCGCTTGAAGAGTAGCGATTATCCCCAACTTGAACCTTCAAATCGATAATGTCATGATCCGCACCAAGTCTTTCCCGTAGCGTCCTTGGCTTATTGGTCGTTGTGGCTTTAGTGGACATTTTTCCCTCGTGCCTCGGAGTGCTGTTGTGGGCGCCTATGAACCCCGCTGTATTTTTTAAGAGGGGCAAGATTTTAGCTAAAAATGCGTCGGCGCGTCAAGTTCCGCAATGTCTCGACTTTTGATGCTATGACGAATGAGCATGTTGTGTCAACCTTGCCTTGGTTTCAGCCACATCTCTGTGTGCTATTTCACACTAACGCTAGTATGTTTCCCGCGCATGAAAGCTGTTTGTTGGAAGGCTGCCGTGGATATTCAGGCTTAGACAGAAGTTTCGTGCCTTGGTTAAGATATAGCATACCCTTAGGAAGAACTCAGTGAAGTCTCCATTGCCATGGCGGCATTGGGGAGGGGGTGCTCTAGGGCTCGCCATTTTCCTTTCTCGCCTGCTCCTCCAAAGATAAATGCGCCCTGCCTTTTTGTTTCCGTTCAAACCAGAATTCCACATCAGGAACGGCGAGTTCCACCCCCATTTGTTTCAGAAAAAAAAGCTGTTTTTGATCAAAGCGGACGCCGTTCCGGCGCTCGAATTCCTTCATTCCCGCCAGGAATCGAAATTCATCCAGGGAACGGCTGCCCCGCATTGCGTGGCAGCTCTTGCAGGCGAACAGGGGCGCGCCACCATCGATGACGGTGCTCAGTGCGAGTTGCGAAAAAAAGGTCAGGGGAGTTCCGCAGTAGCTGCATCGGCCTTGGCTGGCGATCCAGGCCGCACCGGTGGTCGAGCGGGTCTGTGGCCGTACCACCGGATCGAGGGGGTCATCATGATCGGTGTTCCGTCCCAGCGGGATGCCGCGTAACACCGTGTAGCGTTGTCCTTCGGAATCCATGGTAATCAAGCGGCGCTCCAGCAGCTGCTTACGAACGAGTTCGCCACCCCGAGTATTTGAAAAAACCAGCAGATGCTCATGAGAGAAAACCCTGTATGAGATCAATGGCGCGCCTGTATCCAGGTCGTAAAGCTGTACGAACGCCTTGAATGCCCGCCAGGGCAGTTCGATCTCGCCAGGAGAATGGTTGATTGTAGATGCTGTAGCTGTTTCCATTGCTATGTACCTATTGTGTGTCAGCGGCAATATGGCTATGTCGTCCAGGAAAAGAAATCGCACTTTGGGAAGCCGCTGCATCCCAGGAAAGGCTTTCCTTCATTTTTTCCCTTCTTCAGTGTTCTGAGAACCAGGGTTCCCTTGCCGCACTTCGGGCAGTCCATCCCTGCCTCGTGCTTTCCGTGTGGTTCAGCGGGGGGTTTGCGGGAGCCTGGCTTTCCCCGATTGTCGGGCACGGTGTAACGGCATTCGGGATAGCTGTTGCAACCCCAGAACCAGCCCTGGTTTTTGCCGCCCGCCTTGCGCCGCTGCAAGTGACCGTTTCCGCAGTCAGGGCAGGGATATTCTTCCGGGTTGCCAGCCACCTCCAGGGCTGGCTTTCCCCGGTCATCTGGTGCGGTGAATCGGCATTGTGGATAACCATTGCAGCCCCAGAACAGCCCCTTCTTTCCGTTGCGCTTGCGAAGGGGGGAGCCACATTCCGGGCAGGTGTATGAAGGTATGTTACTGATGGTGATTGATGACAGCCGGCCCAACTCCTCATTCAGGCGCTGATCCACATGCGCAATGAGCTGTTGGTAGCCGTGCGTGCCGTTGGCAATTTCGTCCAGACGGGCTTCAATGTCGTGGGTGAAGTCGTATTCTGCAAACTCGAACCTGCCTCGAAGGGCATCAATGACCGCAAAAGCGGGTTCTGCGGGTACGAGGTGCCGGTTTTTTTCCGTTACATAGCCTCTTGCGTGCAGGGTCTCCATGATGCTGGCATAGGTCGAGGGACGACCAATGCCTCGGTGCTCCAGCGCCTTGATCAACGAAGCTTCCGTGTATCTGCTTGGCGGCTTGGTTCGCTTTTTCAATACATTGCAATCTCTGGCGTCAAGCGCCTGCCCGTCCTGCAAAGAGGGCAGGGGAACGGTCTCGTTGTCCGTATCCTTGAGCAGGTGGCGCCACCCGTCGAAGATTTCTACTTTGCCGGTTGCAATGAATGTGTGTTGGCGACCATCTGGGGTGACCTCCTGACTATGCAAGGTGATGGTTGGCAGCTGATCCTCGGCGTTTTTCATTTGCGAAGCAATGGTGCGCCGCCAGATCAACTGGTACAGACGGGCGGCGGCGGGATCTCCCGCCTCCTCCGCCACATCGGCCTTGTTGATGTGGGTCGGGCGGATGGCTTCGTGGGCCTCCTGTGCGCCCGCCTTTGATTTCCAGTGATTGGGCAATGCCGGTACATAATCGGCAAGGCCTGTTGCTGCCAGGTAGTCCCGCACCCCGTTTATTGCTTCGTCGGACAGATTGGGACTGTCCGTGCGGTGGTAGGTAATCAGCCCGGCTGCAAAGAGCTGCTGGGCAAGATCCATGGTTTTCTTTGGTCGCAGCTTGAGCTGTGATGAAGCGGCTTGTTGCAGCGTGGATGTAGTAAAAGCTGCGGGTGGCCGCGTAGACTTCTGGTGGGTCTCTACGCCGATGACCTGAAACTGACGCAGCTGCACCACCGCTTGTGCGTATGTCGCATCCAACCAGTATTTTTCTCCGGATGCCAGCCAGGGCCGGAAATCCCATTTCGCTGTCCATGCAAGACCGTCAGATTCAAAGCAGGCTTCCACATCGTAGTGTGTCACGGGCTGGAAGGCCTGGATCTCCTTTTCACGCTCAACCACTAGGCGCACAGCGGGTGTTTGCACCCGACCGGCGGAAAGTGCCTGGCCGGTGATATCGCGCAGTACGCCGGACACCCGGTAACCTACCAGGCGATCGAGGACGCGGCGTGCCTCTTGCGCGCGCACCAGGTTTGCATCGATGGGGCGGGGATGGGCCAGTGCCTGGCGTAGCGCATCCCGGGTGATTTCCTGGAAGGTAACACGCTCGGCGCCAGACAGCCGCAGCGTTTGTTGCAGATGCCAGGCGATGGATTCGCCTTCGCGGTCCGGGTCGGTGGCCAGGAGTACGCGGTTCCCGTGTACAGCGGCCCGCAAGCGCTTGACCACATCGGGCTTGGTGATCTCGTAGTGGGGCCGGTATTCGGGTGGGGCGACGCCCATCTCCTTGCGTGGAAGATCCCGAAAGTGGCCCACGCTGGCAACGACCTTGTATTGTTGCCCGAGCAGGGCAGTGATCTTCTTGATCTTGTTGGGGGACTCCACGATCAGGACGGTCTGGGTCATGAGATACTGCCCCTAGAAATGCTTACGGCATCAGCAGAGGGTGTACCGGCGTCATCCGCAGGCACATCCGGATCGGTGGCCTCCAGCTCCTCTTCATCATCGAGCAGGTCGACCGCGGCCTGGGTGCTTGCTGGCGTCTTCGCTGTTTCCTCCGCAATCGCTGGCGTGCGTATCGGTGGGGCGAACCGGGAGCGTAACGTACCCTTGAGGATTTCCGGCGGCAGATCCCCCATCGCCGCGATGGCCTGGGCGCCGCGCTGGGTGGTCATCACAATATCCTTGCGGGTGATCCCCAGGAGTTTGTGATGGGCGGGCGTCAGGAATGCCCGGCGAATGGCTCTGGAGGTGTTCGAGAGCGTCGCCATGGCCGTATCGCGTGGCAAGAGCGCCACATGCACGGCCGTGAGCAGGCTGAGTACCAGCTGATCGAAGTCCTCGATGAGATAGGCGCCCATGTAACCGTAGGGTGTCGGGAAATTCAAGGGGAGCTCGACAGGTTCCAGGGACGATGCGACTTCGATCTTGACTCGCTCCCGCGAGCTGAGGTGTTTGTCGACATCCTGTTGCCTGGCATGAACCAGTTTGCGGGTGTCCTCAATGGCCTGTTCGACCTGCAGGAGAAACCAATCTGCATAGGGATCATCCGCGCCGGCTGACTCCCACACTCGTGTCATGATGGCCGAGAATGCGGTTAGACCGATGATGCCGGGTTTGTCATCGGTTTTACGCCGGCCCCGGAACAATCGCTGAGCCTGACGGGTATGCAGGGTAATGCTGTAGCTGCCACGCAGACGTCCCGGCTGGGAGGGTTGTGTGGATGGGGTATCGGGGGGAGCAGCGGTTTTTTTGTCTTCGGTGGTCATGCACATCGATCCTCTACAGTGAATGCGAAAGACCCCATAGCAGCCGCCGGCATCAGCCGGTCGTCCATCATAGGGCAGTCAATTTACTGTGACCGCATCATGTGTGCGATCTGGAGGAAAGCCGAACGGTAACCGTCGGCGCGTGGATCCCCGGCAAGTGCCGGACATGCGGTACATGGATCCTGGTGCATGTAAATCAATGATAAATCAAGCGACAGCAGGATTCAAACGGGATCGATCTAAAACAAAGACAGAGGCCATCTTCAATCTAGGTTACTCACAGAATCTGTGGATAACCCTGTGGGCTGCTACGGCTGTATCCAGCAGCAAACGCCGTAGAGACGCCTGACCAAATAGTAGCCAAATCATGCGGCCTGACATCAGGCTCATGTGGTGATCCTTTCATGTCATAAATTGAGTGGAACCTATTCTATCCAAGCTGAGCCATTCGTTTTTGGTGATAGAAATCGTATAGTAGGCATGCCTTTATTCAATTAGTAAAAAAAAATTATTTTCCTAATCTTTATGTTTTAAGGTAACAGCCGAAATGGATGTGTACTATTAACGGTCTAGTGGAAAAGTGGATCCCGTGCTCAACCCCATGTTATAGGCGACTATCCTTTGATAATTACGAGTACCCACCGAAGGCAGAGGTTTTTGTTAAGAAAAGGTTTTCCATACATTCTTCCAGGCTATTGCGATGTTGAGGACGCTGTCGTGCAACGCAGCTCTGTCGAGGGCGGTCAATAACTCCACAGATGAATCTTTGAACACAGTATCGAATGTCGTGCGTTTTTTTGACTTGTAGGGAATGACGTCCGGCGGCACCAAGATGCTGGATATGGCGAATGATCCCCGGCACAAGTAGATGATCTCCTGCCACAAATCCTTCGCGTTCAATTCGGGAACTTCATCAGTGAATTCCAGCCCGATTTTCTGATCTACTTCCCGAGCCCGTTTCAGGATGGTGTGGGGCGAATCTGTCGTGGCCAGTAGTTTCTTTTTCTCGAAATAGGTGCCGCAAAGCCGGTTCCAGTGAGCTTCGAGTTCCTTGTGCACACCAGCCGAATACCCCGCCATGGGACGTGCGTCGCAATGGAAGGGTTGGCAAGAGTCCGCCACGAAATGGCTGAGCATGAAACAATAGGTGGCGATTTCCTCCGAGCGGGAACGGCTGTCGGGCGCCAGGTTGTGCGCGAAGCGAACTTTTCCGGGCACCAGTTTGGCGACTTTTGGGTCGCCTAGAATCATCTGGTCGACCAGGGTGGTGGACAAGGCCATGGAACGGTTGGCCAGATGTTGCCCGGGAGGTGGATCCGCACGATAGGCCTGTTCCCACCAGCTTGCTCTCAGGACATCTCCCGAGTCCTTGATGAACTGCCCTATCTTGCGATGGGGGCCGAGATCCTGAAGGGTCTTCTTCTTTGATCGTATGAAGCGGTGTTTTCCGGATCTGTTGTAAGGTTTCAACTTGAATATGTGGTTGTCAATGTCCCCAAATCCCCTCTTGGAGTCCGCCATGTCTGGAATCCAGGAACCGATCGCGGTGGTCTTGGCGTGAGGCTTGAGTAGTTTGACGAAGTTGGGTACTTCAGCTTCGTCTTCCAATAGTGCGATGGCGCGCAGGGCGAGCCATGTGTGGGTTCTTTGCTTCATGGTCGAGACTTCCTTTTGGGATGAACAGTCCGTTACAGTGCCTTTCGGTTTCCTGTAAACATAGCATACCCATGAGAAATGTCAGCGGTGTCTCCATTCCCAAGGAGGTGTCGGTGAGGGTGTGCTCCAGATCCCAACCTTTTCCTTCCTGGCAAGCTCCTCAATATTGGCGTACTTTTTCCGATCAGATGGGGACTGCTCGTGTGCGTATTTCTTGTAATGCCATGCGAGTCCATGTCGAATCAAATTCAAACCAACATCGATGGAGTCCACCTCCACTTTACATATGTGACGGCCATAGTGATCAATCTTGGGGCAATTGGCTAAAACGGTTTTACCGGCGGTGAGTTGAGTGAGGTGTCGCTTGGACATTTTCCCAAAAGGCTGTTTTCTTTCAGGTGTGTCGATTCCTGCGAGCCGGATTCTTTTCTGGTTTTTTGAGTTTTCCAGTAATACAAGCGTATCTCCGTCGATAATCCGTACGACTTCTCCGGTAAGAATTTGATCCGCTTGGAGTTTTGTGGCTACCAACAATATCATTAATGCCGTGCCCACGATGAATGGAAGGCGATGCATAAGCCGATGATAACTTTCCGTTTTGTGCGTACTGCTAATCAATGGGAACCTCCATTTGGCGATTTCGATTCAGTCGCATAATTAATGAAAAATGACAGACAACGACGAATTTGTGGCGGCAGGCGTCAGATCAGAACCGTAATGTTCATGGCTATGCTATCGGCTATCCAGTGCAATACCGTATTCAAAAACCTATATCAGCGATTAGTTACAGCAGGCAAACCCAAGAAAATAGCCATCATCGCCTGTGTCAGAAAAATGATCGTTATTCTAAACTCGATGCTCAGGGACGGTGTGCCTTGGAATCCGAATATGGCCTCTTAAATATGTGATTGACACCATAGTCACTTGTTAGCCTATTTTTGTTCAAGGTTTGACTCCCAGAACTCGCAAACCAATCTAGCCAGCGATAAAGCAGAAAGCTCTAGCCCTGAAAAACGGCCATCCTCCATATTGAAGCTTATATAAATATGTTCTCCATCAACGCCTGATTCATCCGGCCATGAATCCGTGCGTAATTCAATTTTAGTGACCGATTTATGTCTTTTATCTGAAACTTCAAAATGTTTGGCGCCATTAGCAATATGTGACACAACTTTGAGTAGCTCATTACCATTTTTTATTTTGTTATTGTTAATCCAGTCTGGAATATGCTCAGCAGTAACAAAAAAATCGAAGGCGGCATATATATCTGAAGGAGCATTCTCGATCCTTTGTAAATCCCATTTTAGTTTCTTAAGTAAGTCTTCAGCGCGCTGGAGTTTTGGAGTAAAACCTTTCATGACTTTCCTTAGGCTAACGATCGCGCTCAACCAGGGCAGCCTCGCTGCGGCTGCCTGTCCTGGTTGAGCGCGCTTGCTAGGCATGCCAATCTTCAAAGAGTATTTCTAGTTTGTAACCCTGCTCTTTGACCAGATTAGAAAATGAATTTACGTGATTAGATCCGCATAAGACTAGAACTGGCCAAGTATTTACTTTTTCTATTCTATTCAACCAGAGTGACTCTCTCTTTTTATGTGACTCATACACCTTTTTTAATATATCTTGCTCATCCACAGTCTTGAACATAAAGGATGCACGAATATCATTCTCTTGCTGAATTCCGTGCTCGTTTCTCTCTCTCCTGTTAGGATCACAATATATATGCTCTATGTTGAGCTTATTTGACGACTGATGTAAAAGCGAGTGATTCAGAGCATGTTCTTCCTGCGCTTCCAAATTATTCTCTTCAGCCAGGAGACGGATATTTAGCTCAACGCATAACTTTTCTATATCAGTTTTAAATTTATCAATCTGGTATTGAGATAACGACGGATCCTCTCTCTGGTACTTGTGATCTGTTCCAAATATGTAAATCAGTCTGTTCATGATGCTTGTCTAACGTCCTGCATAGCTTGACGGTTTTACACAGAGCAGAACGAAGTGGTGCGGTGTGTAAAACCGATCAATGTTAATGTGTGTTAGCCATTTTATACCTTTGATGCTGAAAGCTTCTTTGTTGCATCTATTACGACAATGTTTTCTGCATCTTCTTGACCTATTGACTTTAATGCTTTCTGAACTTTTGCGATTTCTTGCTTTGTATAACACAATACCACTTTAATATCTGATATTGATCTAGATGCTTTCTTGTAAATTTCAGTTTGATTAAGGAGGTTTTTCCTTAAAGAGGAGGAGCTTCCAAGCTTAAATTCGACGATGGCAGAATCACGATCCCCGAATGAAACCTTATAATCAGCTGGGCCTCGCCCATTATTAACTTCAGAGTTTACGTCAAATGGTGAGGCAAACCATGTTAGACGAAATATTCTCTGCACAGTATCTTCAGGCGCAATAGGTTTGCCGTCTTTATAGAATATTCTGTATCCGTCATTATTCTCAATTACTTCCTTCAGATAATTGGCTCTCTCAAGAGCCGCTTTGTAACTTGTTGGTGGAACAGAGTAAAAATCGCTATTGCTGAGCAGGTGCTTACAAAACTCGACCATCGTTGATAAAAGCTCAGATAGGAGTTTCGCAACCTTCTCTGATGAAACCGCTGGAGCCTTATCTTTTTCATTCTCCTTGTGCTTAATGTAGTAATCCAGCAACTCAGGATATTTTCGAACGGTTAAGTCAATAGCACGCTCAACATCTGCTTTCCTTGGGTTAACAGGCAGATTCCGCCTAAAAAACAGATTAATACTGTCACGAAGTGACGAATTTTCCAACGCATTTGTAATACGCCGAAATTGGCTGGTGAAATCTCCATGGCAAATGAAAGCTTCGTCCTTTGTTAAAATATCTATCGGTGTGAGAAGAATGAAATCACCGTTTGACTCTTTACAGAAATATGGCAATTCAAATATGCGCGGTTTCCAAAGCAGCAGATCATAATCAAACTTACATCTAACGGAAAATTCTTGCTTCTGATCATCTTTAAGATATTTTTTTGCAAATGATTCAGTGTATTCAAGTAGGTATTCAAGCATCAAATTTGTTGTGAAATCACTAATGAAGTCTCGACCTATACCTGACCCAATAAGAGTCAATTTTTCAATATGAGAAGATGACGAAATATCTTCAGAGCCAAAGCTTGAGTAGAATCCATGAAATGCCTTTATCAGATTTTTGGCGAACTTTGGACCAAGTCCTCTACCGTTATTTCCCCATTTACAAACACCAAGCCAGTTTTGTTTAACCTCAGGGAATTGAAAAAGAGCGAGGTCAATATTTGGGTCCGCCGTAGCTAACTCTTTGAGTTTTATCAAGTGGCCGACAATTTGGTCGTGAAGCTTTTGATATTCAGGTTTTTCAGAAGAGAATAGTAAGAAAGGGTCTATGAATAAGGGAAGATCTGCCTCTATACAGAGATTTAAAGCACCATGTTCATCCAATGCAGAAGAGTCAATATCAAAATACTCAGAAAATAGTAATTGGCTGTTCATGGATTCTTCTTTCCTTGTCTTGGCTAACGCCAAGCTAACAGGCGCAAGCGCGTTAGCGCAAAGCGTCCTTGTTGAGCTTGTGTTGTTGGGCTTTATCGTAATTTTCCGTGCTGAGATTGGTAATTTCTTCCAAAGCGCGACTTGAAAATATTTCGTTGTTTCTCGACGCGATGTAAAAACGACATAACGAATGAATTGAGGCAAGATCTCCGAGGGATGGATTCTGGTTTGAGCTAGAGTCCTTGCCCACATTAGCAGTAAAGCCGGACGTAGAAAGAAATATCGAGCCGGATGCGCCGTCTCTAATGGATACTTGTAAGAGCTTGTTTACAGGTTCCGCACCTACGCGGGCACCTTTTTTCCAATGCTTCAATTCAACATAGTATTTAATTGGCTTGCGTCCGTGAGGGTTTGGCCCAGAAAGACAATATAGAACCAAGTCTTTTCCTCCGTCCTGCGAAGCCTTCGTGAGAGAAACTGAAAATCCAATTTCTTCATACACTAGCGCCATAAATCTTTCCATATCTCGCCACTCCAACGAATATACCAAACCAGGGTTGGAGGCAATTGCCTCGATCATTGCATGGGTAGATTGTCGAAATATTTGTTCAATTGGATTTAGATTCCCTACACTTTCTGATGCCATACGTTTGAAGTGACAATCTTGAACCAATCCAGTCCCCTGACTATTTCTACGCCCAATACGAAGAAACGGTAACGATCTCTGAATCGCATTATGAGCCAGCACAGATGGGTATGTGCCACCATTTCGAATAAAAACCTTTCCAGCAAAACAGGCGTCACGCATTACTTTTCTTTCATAGATTCGATTCTGCTCGGCTACCCCAGTTTTTGGATCTATCGGTACATGAAGTTGGATTGATATTTCAGGCTGTTTGGCACCTGGAAGCAGTCGTAAATCGGATAGGATCATTAATCCAGCTCGTTGATCATCACCAAACAGATCTTGAATAAGTTCGGAACGTTCATTCCTTGGGTCGATCGCGTGCCTTATTGCTCCTTTGAAGCTGGCGCCAGGAATATAAGGCATTTCTTCTGACACCGTTGGCATCTCAAGCGATGAGAAACGAACTTGTACATCCCAACCCTTGCGGTTAATCAACATTTTTAGCGGTGTACCATTTTGTGAGCCCAACGTTACAAATCAGCTGCAAAATACTGCAGAGTGTAGCGCAGTGAAACGGCGCAGTATGAATCTTCCCCCGATAAAATTGACACCCGTTCACGCCGCCAAGCTCAGCTCAAAGGCTGCTGGAGATTGATAACCCAGCGCTGAGTGCAGCCGCTCCTGATTGTAAAATGCAATGTACTTTCGGATC
>Ga0256834_1000895_pt1 | contig 21097 bp, 21 predicted proteins | sample 4281140metaG_FD_190536 | JGI IMG/M metagenome (GOLD analysis project Ga0256834, IMG submission 190536) | Hydrothermal vent microbial communities from East Pacific Rise, Pacific Ocean - 4281-140 | ecosystem: Environmental > Aquatic > Marine > Hydrothermal vents | place: Pacific Ocean: East...
GGATGAACTTGGCGAGGAGGGCGGGAGTGCCTATAACAAACTACGGGCTCGTGATAGCGTACGTTCACGGTATACTACCAAGGGCGGTAGAGATGTTTCCCGAGGCCATGGAAACGTGGAGGGAGGTATTCGGTGACTAGTAATAGTAAAAAGGAAACCGATCTTGGAAAACTTTACGAACTCCTGCTCTTCCACGAGTGCTTTCTGAGTAGGAGCCTTCCACTAATAGCGAGTGAGAACGTCACGAGTATGGCTGTCAGAGCAGTTATGCTTAGTGATGTGCAGCACAGGTACGCGGAGGGAAGGCCAGGGGAGAGAGTTTACTCTGGGTGCGAGTACGTGGACAGGGTGGAGCTTGAAGCTGTGAGGCTAGCAAAGAAACTCTTTGGAGCTGAGCATGTTAATGTCCAGCCAACTTCTGGGAGCGTCGCCAACCTCTCCGTTTACTTCTGCCTCACGAGACCTGGCGACACAATTGCGAGCCTGAGCGTGAGAGATGGCGGGCACATAACTATGAACCGTGTTGGTTTAGCCGGCAAACTTGGATTGAAAGTTCTGAACCTCCCGTTCGACAGAGAGGAGATGAACATTGATGTGGATGGATCTCTGAAACTGATACTCAGGGAAAAGCCCAAGCTCGTGATGCTAGGTGCGAGTGTGATACTTTTTCCCCATCCAGTAAGGGAGATAGCTGAAGTCTGTGAGGAAGTAGGAGCCAACTTAGTTTACGACGCGAGCCATGTTTTAGGCTTAATAGCAGGAAAGCAATTTCAGAACCCACTCAAAGAGGGAGCTCTCGTTGTTTCAGCTTCAACTCACAAGACCTTCCCTGGGCCACAGCACGGCTTGATAATGTGCAGGGCAGAGCTTGCGGAGGATGTAGATCAAGCAGTTTTTCCAGGAACTGTGAGCAATCACCACCTTCACTGCGTTGCTGCCCTTGCAGTTGCGTGCATGGAGATGCTCGAGTTCGGGGAAAGTTACGCAAAGCAAATAGTCAAAAACGCGAAAACTCTTGCAGAGTCTTTGGCCTCTGAAGGGCTTAGCGTGGTTGGTGAGAGAGCCGGGTTTACAGAGACCCACCAAGTACTCATCGATGTTCTAAGAGATGGAACTGGAGGACTTGAAGCTGAAAAGAAACTCGAAAGAGCTGGAATACTCGTCAACAGAAACCTCCTTCCGTGGGATGGGGACAGGGGGAGAACTTTTAGAGATCCGTCGGGAATAAGGATAGGCGTGCAGGAAGTGACGAGGATCGGAATGAAGGAAGAGGAGATGAAGCTGATTGCAGAAATGATTGCAGACGTTTTGCTGGACAGGAAAGCGCCAGAAAAAGTGGCTGAGAGTGTCTCCGAGCTGAGGCGAGAATTTCCCACAAACCGCATCGAGTACTCCTTCGACTCCAGTTCTAGTTATCTGGCGAAAAAATTCGTTACAAAGCTTCTAAGATTATGATCCGCGTGTTCATTCTTGGCAGCAGATGCAACATGAAGTGTAAGTTTTGCATGAGCGTCGAAAAGGAACTGGATGAAGAAATTGTAATGTCTGGTCTAAGAGGGATGAATTCGGGAGATATGGTCGTTTTTTCCGGTGGAGAGCCGCTGCTTTATAGAAAGCTCGAAAACTACCTAAAGTTTGCAAAAAGACGTGGGTTGAGAACTAAAGTTCACACGAACGGTACTCTGCTGAACTCTTGTGGATTTCTTGATTTGATAGATGTTGTAAACCTGCCAATCGATGGACCGGAAAGAATTCACGACAGCATGAGGGGAGATGGACACTTCGAAATCGTCATGAACGCTTTCGACTTAAGGAAAGAATTTACCGTTACGACAGTCGCTACTAAACTCAACGTGGAGTGGATGGAAGAGACGGCAGAAATCATCAACTCTCTTGGAAGAGTGCTCAACTGGAAGATCTTTAAGTTCAAGCCGAAGGGGAGGGGAAAAAAGTACAGGAGAGAGTTCGAGATTAGCGACAGAGAGTTTAAGATGGCTATTAACGTCGCGAGAAGAGTGGCAGACGTTAGAGTTCTTGCCGTGCAAGATCCTGATGAAATGCGAACAGAAGTCGTTCGGTCTTGAACGCGGTTTTTGCGACAGATATTGACAGTGTAATGGTATAAAAAAATAAATTCTAACGTTTAAAAAATCACTCTCTATACCGGCTGACAACTCTCCTTCCGATTCTGCCCTCCCCCGCGACACCGGGTTTTACGAGCTCTTGAGGGGACAGGATTACTTCCAGCTCTTCTTCGCTGAAACCTCTTTCTTTCAGCACATCCCTTACGCTCCTTCCACTCCTGATAGCTTCCTTTGCTATTTCAGCTGCCTCATCGTAGCCTAGGTAGGGGGCCACTGCGGTGACGAGTGCGGGGCTTCTCTCGAGGTAACTCATACAGATCGTCTCGTTGGCCTTTATTCCTCTGATGCACTTTTCTACCAGTACCTCCACAGCGTTCCTGAGAATTTCCAGTGATTCCAGAGTGCAGTGAACTATGAGGGGTGCCATCGAATTCAGCTCGAGCTGCCCACATGCAGAGGCCATGTTGACGGCGACATCGTTAGAGATAACTCTAACAGCCACCTGCTTAACGCACTCGAGGATTACTGGGTTCACTTTGCCCGGCATAATCGAAGAACCTGCCTGCACGGCTGGGAGGGCTATCTCTTTGAATGAGCTCATGAGTATCAGGTCGTTAGAAATCTTGTACAAGTTTACCGCTAGAGCTTTGAGTAAACCGTGAACTTCCGCTATTACGTCCCAGTTCTGAGTCGGATCGATGAGGTTATCAGCCTTCGCGAGGTTAAGTCCAGTAATGTCTCTCAGCCTCTGCACTACGAGGTGTATGTATCTGAGGTCTGCGTTAATTCCTGTTCCAACGGCAGTCCCTCCTATGTTTACCTGCCTCAATCTTTCCTCTACCTTGTACAACCTCCATCTATCTCTCGCTATCGCCTCCGCGTAGGCGCTAAACTCCTGTCCGAGTGTTATGGGCACGGCCTCCTGCATTTCAGTTCTTCCGAGTTTCAGAACACCAGAGAACTCCCTCTCCTTTTCCTCCAGAGCCAGCTGCAGCTCTCCAACTACGGCCGTTAGCTGTCTGAGCAGAAAGATAGATGCAACTCTTGCCGCTGTCGGAAATGTGTCGTTCGTTGACTGCATCATGTTTACGTCATCGAGAGGGTGTACTTTTTTGCCCAGTATCTCTCCAGCTCTGTTTGCTATAACCTCGTTTATGTTCATGTTGAGGGATGTTCCAGCTCCTCCTTGCATAGGATCGACCACCACTTGGTCGAGGAATTTTCCAGCTATCAGCTCGTCGCATGCTATCGCTATTGCTTTCGCTTTCTCTTCCTCCAAGTAGCCGAGCTGCATTAGTGCGACTGCGCACGCTTTTTTTACCATGGCAAAAGCTTTTACGAGTTCTGGGTGAACCCTGTAACCCAGCCTGAAAGTTATTGGAAAGTTTTCCAGAGCCCTTACAGTGTGAATTCCATAGTAAGCATCCTTAGGAACCTCTTTTTCCCCAAGAAAGTCTCTCTCAATTCTCACCTCGTGTCCTCCCATTTGAGACGCCTCCATTCAGGTTTGGCCATTCAGTAGTTCCAGGCATTTGCAGGACTGGAGTAGTAACTTTCGAGTAACTCGTAAGGAACACTCTTGACCTCGTACCCTTCGAGAATGGCTTTTTCGAGCGGAAACAGCTCGAGAAACTCTTCAAGGTAGCCCATTAGGTAAGATGCTAGTAAGCCGATTGTAGTCACCGCTCCCCCTCTTTCCCTGCAGACTCTGAGGACTTCTAGAGCCTCCTTTCTTCTCATGCTGCACGCGTTGCATAGGACGACTAACTTGCCTGACAAACCCTCTGACTTAAGCCCCTCCAGCTCTCCCGTCTTCACACTCCAACCCCTTTTTTCAAGCTCTTTCTGCACGAACTCTGTAAGGAGGTCGTCTGGATTTTTTCTACTATCGCAGGCGTGAATGATGTGAGCTTCTTTCTCTCCTTCTGACTTGGAAGCCTCCACATACGCTCTAATACCCCTCACAAACTCCGCGAGGTCGATGTACCTTGCTTCGAGAACGGAAAAACTCGTTAGAGGAGAGGATTTGAGAAGTCTTTTCACATCTTCTCCATATGCTTTGGTGTCAACGATTGCAATTGATACTTTCCTATCGAGGTATGATAGTGTCTCTTCTAGAGAGTCTTTTCTCGAAACGACACAGTACGCGTCTTGGTCTATTACCTCTCTAAACGCCCTGACCCAACTAAGCGGAAGTTTGCCTCTAGGGAACTCCACTCTTTCGGGAAGGACGAAAAGCACGAGATCTCCACCCCTACACAGGTCTGCCACTATGCATCTCTCCATCTCAGTTTTCACCCGCGCTACTATCTCTCTTTTCAGAGCGACGATTCCTTCCCTCGTCTTGGCGCTCACCTTAACTACCGGCAGCCCTATTTTCTCTGACAGTTCTCTGGCCTCTTCATCTCTTACTTCCTTCAGATCTATCTTGTTGATCACGCATATAGCTGGTACTCTGCGGAACATTACTGCCTCGAGAAATCTTCTCTCCTCCTCTCCGAAGCCTATGGTAGAGTCCACGACTAGAATTGCTAGGTCCACTTCTTCGAGTACCTCGTACGTTCTCTCCATCCTCGCCTTTCCGAGTTCGCTGAAGTCGCCCAAGCCGGCTGTGTCGATTATTTTTACGGGACCGAGCGGGAGGAGTTCCATGGACTTGGACACAGGATCGGTCGTGGTTCCGGGTTTGGAAGAAACTATGGAGACTTCCTGATTTGTTAGAGCGTTGATCAGCGTCGATTTTCCGGCGTTGGTTCGGCCAAAAATTCCGATCACAGTTCTGAAACCTCTCGCACTCATCATCAACGCTATGTTTCCTCGGCTTTAATACTTTTTATCGATTGAGTATTATTATTGAATACTGTTTTTGTGTGAGGTATTCTACCAAAAGGTTATATACTGTGATGCGAAACTTCATGAAATTAAATTTGGAGGTGCCAAATTTGGAAGAATTCGTTAGAAGACCTCCCGTTGAGGTCGGAGACGTTAGGGATGTGAAAATAGAAGCCCTCGGAAGTGGGGGAGACGGAATAGCGAGAATAGGCGGGTTCGTTATATTTGTTCCCGGAACGAACGTTGGAGACGACGTAAAGATTCGCGTCACGAGAGTCCTTAAGAAGTACGCTTTTGCCGAAGTTGTGGAGTAACTCCACTCTAAAGAGTTTGGTAGTAATGTTTTAAACTTTTAATAATATTTTTGTTTCTTCTGTTGTTTTTCTTCGACTGCTACCTTTCACACTTTAGTAACACTGTTTGGTTTTCATAACTTTAGTCTATTTTATTGTTATTTAATGTTAATAAACTACGTAATCTTGTTACTAATTACCCATTTAATAGCTATGTGTTGTAACGCATAAACTATTTTTAAAGTATCTGCAACTTAGGTGCATCCGAACAGAACTCCCTAACTTCCTATTTCAAAATCGAACATTTTTCACGGTTTTTCATCATCATTTTGTCCCCCGGAAGCTTTTTATAGTTGATAAACTAAAGTTGCTTTTGGTTGTTGTGTTTGAAAGCTCTGGGTCACCCCCTCTGGAGGGATAACGATGTCAAATGATGAAAAGCCAAGAATTGGTGTTTACATCTGCCATTGTGGAGAGAACATCGCTGGAGCTGTTGACGTAAAGGCAGTGGCGGAGTTTGCGAAAACTCTGCCGGATGTCGTGGTGGTCAGGGACTATCTCTTCATGTGTTCCGACCCAGGACAGGAGCTCATAAAACAGGACATCAGGGACGGACTTGTAAACAGGGTCGTCGTTGCAGCCTGTACGCCGAGAACACATGAGCCGATTTTCAGGAAAGCTTGTGAGGATGCCGGACTGAACAAGTATTACTTCGAGATGGCAAACATAAGAGACCAGTGCTCCTGGGCACACTGGCACGAGAAGGAGAAGGCAACTGAGAAAGCCAAGGCGATAGTGGCTGCTGCGGTTGCGAAAGCGAGATTACTCGAGCCTCTTGAGGACAGGTACATAGAACTCACGAAAGAAGTGATGGTAATTGGAGGAGGCATAGCTGGGATCTTCGCGGCACTCGACCTTGCGAACGCAGGCTTTAAAGTTCACCTCGTCGAGAAGAGTCCAAGCATTGGAGGAAACATGGCAAAGCTCGATAAGACGTTCCCGACTAACGACTGTTCTGCCTGTATTCTTACGCCTTTGATGGTTGAAGTTGCGAACCACCCGAACATAAATCTGCTCACTTACAGCGAGGTAGAGAGTGTAGAAGGCTCGGTAGGTAACTTCAAGGTCAAGGTGAGGAAGAAGCAGACGTACGTTGACTGGGACAAGTGCACTGGGTGTGGAGCTTGCTTGGACGTCTGTCCACCAAAAGCAAGAGTGCCAGACGAGTTCAACGAGGGAATGAGTTTGAGGGGAGCGATATACATCCCGTTCCCACAGGCGGTTCCCAAGAAAGCGGTAGTGGACATGGACGCTTGCATAAAGTGCGGTGGAAGGGACTTCTCTGGCAAGGAGCCGAGGCTTAGCAAGTCTGGAAAACCAATTCTCGCACCTTGTGAGAAAGTCTGTCCAACTGGTGCAGCTGACAGAACACCTTATAGGGATCCGAACGGAGAGCTGGTAGAGCTTAACGTTGGTGCTATAATCGTTGCAACAGGCTACAAGGTCATGGACAAGCACCACTTCAAGGAGTTCGCTCCCGAGCATCCGAATGTCATAACTGCCATGCAGATGGAGAGGTTGATATCTGCAACCGGCCCGTCGGAGGGCAAGCTGATAAAGCCTTCCGAAATTCCGAAGCTGCTTGAGGCGAAGAAGAAGGGAGAGAAGGTCGAGGTCGAGAAGCCTCACACGATCACGTTCATTTCCTGCGTCGGTTCGAGGGACAACAGATACCACACCTACTGTTCGAGGGTCTGCTGCATGTACATGCTTAAGCAGGCTATGATTCTCAAGGAAAAATACCCCGATTTAGACATATACATATTCTTCATAGATGTCAGAACTCCGGGTAAGGACTTCGACGAGTACTACATGAGGTGTAGGCAGCTAGGCATAAAGATAATAAAGGGAAGGGCTGGAGGAATACAGCCTCTTCCAGACGACAGGTTACTCGTTAAAGGCTACGACGCTGAGATTGGAAAGCCAGTCGAGGTAGTTACGGACATAGCCGTTCTCGCAACCGCAATAGAGCCAAATCCGACGCTCAAGGAGCTCGCGAGAACTCTCGGAATAAACGTTGGGGCAGAAGGGTTCCTCAAGGAGAGGCACACCAAGCTCTATCCCGTTGACACCATGACTGAAGGTATATTTATAGCAGGCTGCGCTCAGGGGCCGAAGGACATACCAGACTCTGTAGCTCAGGCAAAGGCTGCTGCTGCATCGGCAATGTCTCTCCTCGATCCAGGAAAGATGACAGTCGAGCCCCTCATTTCCGAGGTTAACAAGGAGAAGTGCACGGGCTGCGGGATATGCGTACCTCTCTGTCCGTATGGAGCAATATCTCTCGTCGAGTGCGAGGACGGTAAGAAGAAGTCAGAGATCAACCCGGCACTGTGCAAGGGATGCGGAGTCTGCACAGCTGCCTGTCCGAGTAAAGCCATAACGCTGCACGGCTTCACGTACGATCAGGTTCTCGCCCAGATAAAGACGATAGCGAGGTGGCCGGAGATTCCGGCTGAATAAATTTATTTTTCGGAGGTGTTCACGTTGATCGAGTCTGAGGAAGGAGTTCCGAATGTTCTGAATCTCTCCGAAATAGCGGAGAGGGAGAGGGAAGAGGACGAGAGGGTAGTTGAAATAGTTAGGGAGTTTGGAGCTGAAAATCTGATTTATTGCATGCAATGTGGTTCCTGCGCTGCAGTCTGCCCTCTCGCGAGAGTAGGATTTGAGTGGTACAACAAGAAGTTAATCAAAGCTCTGTTGCTTGGCATGAAGGAGGAGCTGCTCGACGACCCAACTCCCTGGGCGTGCGTCGCTTGCAACAGGTGCACCGAGGTGTGCCCGAGGCAGGTATCGCCGTTCGAAGTTATGTTTGCAGTGAGGAGAATGATGGTCGAGGAGTTCGCAATTCCAACTCTTGCAATAGAGGGTTTGAGAGCTCTCTATGAGTATGGACACGCTGTTTACATGACTGGTAGAGAAGCGAGGAAGAAAGTTGGACTGCCCGAGAAACCGCCTTCAACTGACTCGGACGAACAAGCTCTGAAAGACCTGAAGACGATACTGAAGAACACGAAGCTTGCCAAGCTCGGTCTGATACCTATGAACGACTGAACGGGGTGGTAGGTATGATGGAAGCGGAAGTCGTTGAGAAAGATGCTGAGAAGAAACTCAAGTTCGGCCTGTTTCTCGGTTGTAACATTCCTTTCAACAGGCCCGACGTTGAGCAGGCAATGAGAAAAATCTTTCCGGTTTTGGGTGTCGAACTCGACGAGCTTAAAGGTCAGTCCTGCTGTCCGACCTGGGGAACTATGCCATCCATAGACATAACTGCTTGGTGTGCTGTCGCTGCGAGAAACCTCTGCTTGGGAGAGGAGAAGGGAATAGACCTCATGACAGCCTGCAACTCCTGTTACGGCAGCCTGAACGAAGCGAGACACAAGATGCTCAACAACCCCAAACTGATGAGCGATGTAAACGAGCTTTTGGCAAAGATAGGCAAGAGGTATGAGGGAAAGGCGAAGTGCAGGCATGTGGCATGGGTTCTCTACAAGGATGTTGGCTTGGAGAAGATAAAGGAGTCGATAAAGTACACGCTCGACGACATAACGATTGCAGTTCAGCCGGGCTGCCACTTCCTCTGGCCTTCCGAGGTTTACCCCGACAAGGAAGAGGACCCGTTCAATCCTGTGGTTTTGAGGGAGCTTTGCGAGGCTCTGGGAGCTGAGGCTCCTTACTACACGAGGCTCATAGACTGCTGCGGAATGGGGGCTCTCAGAAGCACCGATCCCGAGAAGTCGTTTACTCTCGTCAAGGAGAAGCTCGAGAACATAAAGGAGGAGATAGATGCTGACCTCATAGTTACCACCTGCTCTTCCTGCCTGATTCAGCTCGATGACGCCCAGGAGAGACTTAGAAAGGAGGGTAAGCTGAACTTCTCAATACCGGTTCTCCACTACGTCCAGCTTTTGGCACTCTGCATGGGCTTTGAGCCCGAGCAGGTTGCTGGGATATGCGTAACTCCGAGGGACGAAATTATAAATAGAATAATCAAGGGGTGATACTCAATGTCACAGGCACAGGCTGAGGTTGCGGAGAAGAAGAACGAGGAGTGGGAGCCAAACATCCTCGTAATAGCCTGCAACTGGTGTACCTATCAGGCTGCGGACATGGCTGGAAGTTTGAGGTACAGCTACCCACCAACGTGCAAGGTCGTAAGAGTTCCGTGCAGCGGCAGAGTTGAGCCGGAGTTTGTTATAGAAGCTCTCCTTAACGGAGCGGATGGTGTGCTTATAGGCGGATGCCACCCTGGCGATTGCCACTATAAGGAGGGCAACTACAAAGCTTTGAGACGTTTCGAGTGGCTCAAGAAGATAGTTGAGGAACTCGGAATAGAACCAGAGAGAGTCAGGCTCGAGTGGATTGCTGGATCTGAGGGACTCAAGTTTGCCGAAGTGATGAAAGAATTTGACGCCACGATAAGGAAGCTCGGTCCAAACCCGCTCAAGAAAGTCTGATCCATTATTACTTTTTTATTCTTTAACTCGTTTATTCCTTTCTTTCCTCACTTGGTCTACAACTTTCGCCAAAGTTTTTATTTCTCGGTACTGTAGCTTCACCATGGATTCTCTTGCGCTTCTCGAAAAGCTGTGCAACGCACATGGAATAAGCGGTTACGAGGACGAAGTGAGGGATTTGATAATCTCCGAGGTGGAGGAAACTGCGGACAGCGTTAAAGTTGACAGGATGGGCAACGTGATTGCCGTAAGGAAAGGAGACGAGAAAAAGGTCATGCTCGCAGCCCACATGGACGAGATAGGCTTCATGGTCAAGCACGTGGAGGAGAAGGGCTTCCTGAGGGTAACTCCGATAGGAGGGTGGTTCTCTCAGACGGTTCTCAACCAGAGGTGCTTTGTCCATACGAGAGATGGGAAGATTACAGGAGTTTTTGGATGCAAACCACCACACATAATGAAGGAGGACGAGAGGAAGAAGGTGATAAAGATAGAGGACATGTTCATAGATGTTGGAGCCGAGTCAAGAGAGGAAGTCGAGGAAATGGGGATAGAGATTGGCTGTCCTGTAACTCTCGACAGAGAACTCGCAAAGCTTGGCAAAAATAGGGTAACGGGAAAGGCGATAGACGACAGAGCTGGAGTGGCCGCAGTCATAGAGGCGTTCAGAAGTGCGGAGTGTGAGGCCACTCTCTACGCAGTTTTTACGGTTCAGGAGGAGGTTGGGCTCAAGGGAGCAAGGACATCGGCTTTCTCCATAAACCCTGACATGGCGATAGCCGTTGACGTTTGCGTCGCAACGGATTTTCCTGGAGTTAACGTTAACCAGGAGATAAACCTTGGTAAGGGGCCGGCCTTGACCGTAGTAGATGCAAGTGGCAGAGGGTTGATAGCTCACAGGAGCGTGCTCAGACTGCTTAGGGAGACGGCTGAGAAAAACGAGATACCCTACCAACTCGAGGTTGGAGAAGGGGGAACAACTGACGCAACAGCCATTCACCTGACGAGGGAAGGTATCCCGTCTGGAGTTGTCAGCATACCTGCTAGGTACATACACACCCCGGTTGAGGTCATCGACATGAAGGACTACGAGAACACGGTAAAGCTGCTGTCTAAGAGCTTAGAAAGGTGTGAAAAATACATGAAGTTTTAATTGAATTATTTTTAATTTTTTTATTTTTCTTCTGTCTCTACTAATCTGCCTCCACAAAATTCTTTGTTCTTCAGTTCCTACTCCTCGGCATCAGGGAAGCGAGCCAGCCTACGAATTCCCCTATCGACCTCGTTTGCAACCACACCTTTCCGCTTCCATAGAATTCCGCTACAAGACCCTCTCCGCTCAGAAAAGTCTCCTTCAATCCTCCAACCCTTCTTACCTGAAAGTCAAGTGTGTCCTCGAACGCGACGATGTGCCCAGTGTCAATAACAAATCCGTCCTCTACCTCTTTTTCGACTATTCCTCCGAAGGAGGATAGGAAAACATTTCCGCTACCCTCAAGGCTGAGCAGTATGAGTCCTTCGCCCGCAAAGAAAGTTTTTGCGCCACCCCATCTGTCGTTTATCTCTATGCTGTCGTCTCCAGCGAGAAAAGCACCGCTCTGGGCGAGCAGCCTTCCATCAACGTCAACTTTTACCACATCTCCTTGATACTTCGGAGCCAATCCGAGAATTGCGTTGCTCTCCACGGCTTCGTACCTGTTGATGAAGAAGGATTCTCCCCCTATTATTCTCTTCAGCCCTCCGAAAAGACCACCTCTTGCCTCTGTTCTGAGCTCAATTCCTTTCATATAAACCATTGCTCCCGGTTCTGCCTGAATGACCTCTCCAGTCTCCATTTTCAGCTCAAGAAGGCTGTAACTCGGCTTGCATATAATTTCGAACTGCATACTGGATTTAGGAATTAAAAATACAATAACTTTTCTAATCTAACTGCATTTGTTTTTCTTCTTTTCTCCTTTTTGACTCTTTTGGGTGTTACTATTCTACTATTTAATGTTAATTTAGTTGAACTTTATTCAATTTTAGTATTAATAAATGTTACTTGAATACATTATAAGGCATAAAGCGTCAAAAAGCTGTAATCCTTAGGAAATATCCGCAAAATATTTATTGTTGCAAAGTCAACCTGCAAAAAGTGGAGAGTGTAAACTTAATTAGGCTAAAAGGGGTGATTTCATGAAATTTGCATACCTGCTTGTTGGTGGATGTGGTGGCTGTGACATGGCTATTGTTGACCTTTCAGAAAAACTCGTTGACGCACTTGAGCACCTTGAGGTCGTCTTCTGGGCTCCGACAGTGGCTGACGTGAAGTACAAAGACCTCGAAGCTATGCCCGACAACTCGATAGACCTTGGATTCGTGTCGGGAATGGTCAGGAACAAGGAAAACGAGCACCTTGTTAAGGTGATGAGGCAGAAGTGCAAGATCCTCGTGGCTTATGGAATATGCGCTGCTCTTGGCGGAATTCCGGGAATGGCGAACCTACACACCAAGGAGGAACTTCTCGAGAACGCGTACATAAAGAGCCCGAGCGTCGACAACCCGGATAACGTGCTCCCCTCTCCAGAATCAGAGGTTAACGGTTACAAGCTCACTCTTCCAGAGCTCCTCGATTATGTTAAACCCGTCAGTGCCGTCGTTGACGTTGACTACTTCGTTGGTGGATGCCCGCCCCATCACGAGCATGTTGCGAGGATAGTGGAGGCGATAGTAAGCGGTAACTTGCCTCCAAAAGGTTCGTGGATAACCGACGGCTCTTCTGTTTGCGACAAGTGTCCGAGAAATCCTGCCCTCAAGGGGAAGACGAGGAGCTTCATAAGCGAGGTAAAGAGGATGCACGAGGGGGTTGTGGACGAGGAAGAGTGCCTCCTTCAGCAGGGATACCTTTGCCTTGGGCCGGTAACTCAGGGGGACTGCGGAGCTCTCTGCCCGAAGGTTGGAATAAGGTGTGCTGGTTGTGGAGGGCCGATACCTCCGACGACCGACTTCGGTTTGAGAGCTGTTAGTGCGATAACATCGCTCTTCGAGAACGAAAAGGTTGCGAGACAGGCTCTGGAGAAGTATCCTGTCTTTGCAAAGCTTCTCTACCGCTACGGCCTGCCAGGATCGAAGCTTGGAGAGAAAGTTGAGATTTTGAAGAAAAGGGAAGTTGAAGCCAAACACTGAGGAGGTGTATTTCGATGAGCGATAAGGTTATCGAGATTGAGCCGATGACAAGGCTCGAAGGTCACGGTAAGGTTGCCATCTTTCTTGACGATAAGGGCAATGTCGCGGATGCTTTTTACCAGATTGTCGAGTTCAGGGGATACGAGACATTTTTGAGGGGGATGCCAATAGAGGAAGTGCCGAGGACCGTTTCTACGATTTGTGGTGTCTGCAGGGCAGTTCACCACACAGCATCAACAAAGGCGAGCGACGGGGTTTACGGAGTCGAGCCAACTGAGACCGCCAAGAAGATAAGAGAGCTCTTCCTCTGTGCTCACCAGGTTGAGGATCATGCCGCAATCCTCTACGCTCTAGGTTTACCAGACTTCGTCGTTGGGCCTGAGGCTGACCCGGCTGAGAGGAACATAGTTGGCGTGGTGAAGAAGGTTGGAGCTGAGACTGTTAAGGAAATTCTGAAGAAGAGGTTCGCGGCCGTAAAGGTTCTCGAGATGCTCGGCGGTAAGCCGATCCACCCAGTCGCTGGACTGCCGGGCGGATGGTCTAAGAGAGTTACCGAGGAGGAGAGGGCTGAAATCGAGAAGCTTGGCAAGGAAATGGTAGAGCTGGGCAAGATAACTCTGCAGGTCTTCGAGGACGTTATTCTGAAGAACGAGAAGTACCTCGAGATGGTCACGGCTGACTACTATAGGGTTGTTGTTAACTACATGGGAACGGTAAAGGATGGGTGCATAAACTACTACGACGGAGTTCAGACTGTAATAAACACGAAGGGTGAGGTAATAGATGAGTTCACGGCCGATGAGTATCTCGACCACGTTGCCGAAAGGGTTGTTCCCTGGAGCTACGTTAAGATGACTTACCTCAAGAAGCTCGGCTGGAAGGGCTTCGTCGAGGGTGAGGAAACTTCTCTGTATAGTGTTGGACCTCTTGCGAGGTGCAACATAGCTCCTCCATCGACCCCGCTCGCCAAGGAAGCTTACGACGTGATGTACGACACGCTCAAGGAGAAGCCGACGCACTTCATACTCGCGTATCACTGGGCCAGAGCTATAGAACTCCTCAACGCGGCTGAGAGGATAGTAGAGCTTGCTCAGGACCCGGAGATAACGAGCCCGGATGTTAGAGCCGAGCTCGGAGAGGTTAGGGGAGAGGGAGTCGGAATAATCGAGGCTCCGAGAGGAACGCTGATACACCACTACAAGACCGACGAGAAGGGGATAGTGACGGAGGCAAACCTGATAGTTGCTACAACCCACAACCATGCACCCATAAACCTCGCGATAAAGAAGGCTGCTCAGCATTTCATACAGAACGGAGTCGTTGACGACAAGCTCCTTAACTACGTGGAGATAGCTTACAGACCTTACGACATCTGTCAGGCCTGCGCGAGCCACGTCCTGCCGGGTAGAGATCCCCTTGAGATAGTCGTTTACGACAGCGATGGAGAGGTAGTTAAGGTTCTGAGGAACTTCTAAACTTTTTATTTTATATCTATTTCTGTTTTTTTAAGCCTGAGTTTAGTTGTTTTTACGACTTGTTTGACCTTAGGGATCCTAAAATGATCTGAATATCGATCCAAATTCTCGGAACCGGCAACGTTTTTAACGTCAACTTAATATAGTCGCAATGATTATTATTATACATGGTGTACGGAGGCTATTCTTACCTGGATTTCGATTACGAGCCGAGTGAGAACGACTTCGTTGTTTTGCTCTACACTTCCGGTAAGTACGAGCTCGAAAAGCTTGCAGAAGCAATAGCATCAGAGTCATCCGTCGGCACCTGGACTGACATAAAGACGATGAACGACTACGTATTCGAGCACTACAGGGCGAGAGTCTTCAAGATTCTGAAGGTCAGGGAGAATGAGGGCTTCGTTTACATCGCCTACCCGCTCGAGCACTTCGACCTGAAGAACTTCTGCCAGTTCCAGGCCTCAGTCCTTGGCAACATATTCGGGATGAAGGAGCTCGAGAGCCTATACATCCTCGACATAAGCTTCCCAGAGAAGTATCAGAGGCTGTTCAAGGGTCCGGCAGTCGGGCTTGATGGCATAAGGAAGTACATCGGAACTGACAAGAACAAGAGGCCCCACGTTGGAACTATCGTAAAGCCAAAGGTTGGCTTGGCTCCAAAGGAGTTTGCCGAAGTTGCATACAACGCATGGGTCAACGGGCTTGATCTCGTTAAGGACGATGAGAACTTGGTAGATCAGGACTTTTGCAGGTGGGAGGAGAGGTTTAACGCCGTGTTCGACGCTATGGACAGAGCTGAGAGCGAGACTGGAGAGAAGAAAATTTACTGCGTCAACGTTACGGATTCATCGATAGAGAGAATGGTCGAGAGGGTTGAGAAAGTCGTTGAGAGAGGTCACAACTGCGTGATGCTTGACGTTTACGTTCTTGGAATTCCCGCTTTGGAGTACATGGTTGGTCTTACGAGGAAGCACAAGCTCATAGTTCACGCTCACAGGGCTGGATATGCTGCTTGGCACAGGGGCAACTACGGAGTTAACTTCCAGATTCTCGAGAAAGTTTACAGGCTGATAGGCGTTGACCAGCTCCACGTCGGGACTGGAGTTGGAAAGATGGAGGGTGGTGCCTTGCTCATCAAGAGACTGCACGACCTTGCTGAGTGCGTGGAGGGGGAGGAGAAGTTCTACCTTGGCTCTCTCGCGTTCAAGTTCGCAGACCACGTAAAGCCGATGATGCCAGTTGCGTCTGGCGGGTTAGATCCAACAAAGGTCGATGCTTTGATGGTTATACACGGCAGAAACGTGACGATTCAGGCTGGTGGTGGTGTGCACGGACATCCTGATGGCACCGAAAGCGGAGCCAAGGCCTTGAGACAGGCTGCTGAGGCTGTTGTTGAGGGAATGAGCGTGAAGGAGTACGCTGAGAAGCACGAGGAGCTAAAGAAGGCAATAGAAAAGTGGGGTTATATAGAGCCTGAGGCTATCAAGAGAAGGCTCGAAATGGAGAAGATGAAGGACGTGCTTGATGAGCTGGCGAGGCTGAAAGGTCTGGACTTCATAAGGGGAGTTGCCTGGCACCTTTAAACCTTATGCTCTTTTATTCCTTTGCTTTAGCTGCTTTAGCTATTTTTAGACAGCTACGTTTTTAACTGCTAATACGCTCCGAACTCATATGAAAATCGTTGTGGTTGGAGTTGGGAATCCCATACTAAGGGACGACAGCGTTGGGCTTAAGGTGGCCGAAAGAGCTGTAAAAGAACTCCAAGAAAGGGGAATTGATGTCCATCTCGAGCTTATGACAACTACTGACTTTGACGTTATTGGCAAAATTGCTGGGTTCGATGGGGCTGTGATAGTTGACGGCATTATTGGAGGCGAGCCAGGAAAAGTTAGGGTTATGGCTCTTGAGGATTTCAACCCCTCTATCTCTTTCTCCGGCTCTCACAGCCTCTCTCTTCCAACATCTCTGAAAATAGGCTACGAGCTTTTCGGAGACGAGATGCCGGAGAAGCTCGCAATAGTAGCGGTAGAAGTTGAGGACCCCTACACATTCAGCACGGAGTGCACGGAGAGGGTTGAGAAGGCAATTCCGTTAGCTGTAAAAAAAGTTGTTGATGTTGTGAGGAGCTGGCTTTAGTTAGGGCTCGGAGAGCTCGTAGGTTTCTCCCCCATCCCTTCCAACTATTACCCTGTCTGCAACGTTCGTGAATATCCCGCACTCAACGACCCCGGGTATCATTTTTATTTCCATTTCAAGCTCCCCTGGATCCTCTATTTCTCCAAACTCGCAGTCGAGTATGAAGTTTCCGTTGTCGCTCACGACCGGCCCGAGTTTTCCTGTTCCCTGCCTTATGTAAACCTCCCCATTAGACCCGTAATCCTTTATCAGCCTTCTGAGCTCCCCCAGCACGTAGCCAAGGGAGAACGGGATTACCTCCACTGGCACTGGGTAACTGAGAGTTTCCACGACTTTCCTCTCGTCGACTATGAACACTACCTCCTCCGAGGCGTAGGCCACTATTTTCTCCCTCGTCAGAGCTCCTCCTCCTCCTTTTACAGCGTTCAGCCTTCTATCCACCTCATCAGCCCCGTCTATGCAGAGGTCGAGTTCCGGGCACTCTACCAGGTCAACGAGAGCTATTCCAGCTTCAACTGCCAGCAGCTTCGACTGATAAGATGATGGCACTCCAAGCACGTCTATTTCTTCCTCACTTATTCTCCTTCCAAGTTCTCTGAGGAATATCTCTACAGTTGTTCCGCTCCCTATGCCTATAACCATTCCGTCTTCTACGAGTTCCGCAGCTTCCATCGCAGCCGCAACCTTTCCCGGAATTAGAGGCTCTCCATCGCCTTTGTCGTTCAGAGCCATTACCATCACCCTCGACTATGGGCATTTACCTGCCGAAAAAGATATTCCATATCCTGTCTTTCAGATGGTGGATGTTTTTTATGGCTTTGCCCTTTCTGCTTGCCTTGTCTCCTTCTACCATCTCTCTACCATCGCATAGTGCGACTCCAACGGCTATTGGGCTCTCCTTTCCCTCTACTAGCACGTAAACGAAATCTCCCTCTCTTATCTCACCGTCAGCTTCAACTATCCCCGGTTTCATGACGTCTGCCCCGTTCATGATGTAGGGCATTGCCCCTTCATCGACAACGACCTTCCACTTTTCGGGTCTGAGCTTCATTACTCCGTAAACGGTGAAGTAAACTCTTCCTTCGTACTCGAGAAAAAGGGGTTCTCCGTCGTAGAGAAGAACTGATAACTCACCCATTTCAACTCTATCGAGTGGCTTTCTCTCTACTCTCACTCCATACTCTGCGAGTTTTTCGATTATATCTCTGACTTCTTTTTTTCTGAGTCTCTGGATTTTCAGTTTCTCCCTTCCGTCCTGTTTTTTCATACCACACACCTTGAGGAGCTCCGATATTTTTAAATATTGCAGGCAGTGGACTAAGAGCATTAAAAGCATTTCTGGAGGAGAGGCAAACATGGCAAACAGGCCGCTCGACGTGCTGAATAGAGCCTTGAACACACCCGTGCTCGTGAGGCTGAAAGGAGGTAGGGAGTTCAGGGGAATACTGAACGGCTACGACATACACATGAACCTCGTTCTGCAGAACGCGGAGGAGATACAGAATGGAGAGGTAGTTAGGAAGCTCGGCAGCGTTGTGATCAGGGGAGACACGGTCGTATTCGTTTCTCCGTCGCAGGCTTGAATTTGGGGGTGATTTGAATGTCTGACGGAACGGCTGCGATGGGTAAGAAGGGCAGGAAGAGAGTGCACATAAAGTGCAGAAGGTGCGGCAGGGTGGCTTTCCACAGGAGGAAGGGCTACTGTGCTGCTTGCGGTTTTGGTAGGAGCAAGAGGCTCAGGAGCTACAGGTGGGTCAACAAGAAGAAGAGCAGAAACTAAACTAGTGTTTTCACGGCTCTGATTTTTGTGTCATGTGTGGTATAGTTGGGGTTTACAGTTCGGATCCGGACATAACGGCTGAAATAGCTTACTTTGCACTTTTTTCACTCCAGCACAGAGGTCAGGAATCTGCTGGAATCGCACTGAGTGATGGAGACATCAGGCTTTACAGGGGTATGGGATTAGTTACGAGAGTTTTCACTCCTGAAGTGCTTCGCTCTCTTGGCAGAGGTCACCTCGCTATAGGGCATGTCAGGTATTCGACAACTGGAGAGTCGAGTATAGAAAACGCCCAACCCCTGCTTGTTCGTTCGAGAGTTGGAAGCATAGCAGTAGCTCACAACGGAAACCTCGTCAACTACTGGGGGTTGAGGAGTGTCCTCGAGGGAGAGGGAAGGGCCTTCATGACTGATTCTGACACCGAAATAATAGCCCAGCTTCTTTCCACGATTCTGATGAAGAACGACATCGTTGACGCTCTGAGAATTCTCGATTCAAAGCTCGTTGGAAGTTACTCACTCGTAATTCTCTACAACGACACCCTTATAGCGTATAGGGATCCTCTTGGAATAAGGCCCCTCTGCGTTGGAAAGTCTGAATTCGGCTACGTTATAGCGAGCGAGAGCTGTGCTCTTGACGCTACCGGAGCGAGACTGATTAGGGACGTCCTACCGGGAGAAGCAGTAATAGTTCACGATGGAGAGATAGAGTTCGTCAGGATAAGCGATTGTGGCAGGAGGGCTTTCTGCGTCTTTGAGTACATATACTTCGCGAGACCCGACTCCGTCATAGACGGAAGAAGTGTTTACAGGATAAGGTACGATATAGGCAGAATACTTGCAAGAGAAAGTTGTGTTGAAGCTGACATAGTTTCTCCCGTTCCTGACAGCGGGACAACGTCTTCTATAGGCTTCTCTCAGGAATCGGGAATTCCGTACCTAGAGGCTTTAATAAAGAACAGGTATGTGGGCAGGACGTTCATAATGCCCGACCAGAGGCTGAGGGAACTATCTGTTAGGCTGAAGATGAACGCCGTAAAAGAAAACGTCAGAGGTAAGAGGGTCGTGCTCGTGGACGACAGCATAGTGAGGGGTACGACGTCGAGGAAGATAGTTGACATGGTCAGGGAAGCTGGGGCTAAGGAAGTACACTTCAGAGTCGGGAGCCCGCCGATAATCTCTCCGTGCTACATGGGAATAGACATGTCCACGAGGGAGGAGCTTATAGCGAGCGAGAAAAGCGTGGAGGGGATAAGAGAGGCGATTCACGCTGACAGTTTGGCATACCTGAGTCTTGAGGGCTTGCTGAAAGCAGTAGGTGCTGGAGAGAACGAACTCTGCTTAGCTTGTTTGACTGGAAAGTATCCGGTTTACGTTCCGGGAGAAGAAGTTTGGAGGTAATAAGTTATATAGCTATTTAGAATTTATTGTTTTATATTAGTTGATCATTCGTAAACGTTTGAGGTAGTTAAGTCGGTGTGAGTGCTAACAAAAATCGCTACTGCGAAACGTTTTAATAGTGAGATGTTTCTCATTTTTGAGATGCTTGAGACACTCAAACAGCTTGCACTGCTCGGGGGGACGAGGAAAGTTCTCAGAATAAGCTCAAAGGAGCTTGCTGAAAGAATAGGGCAGTCCACTCAAACTGCCGCGAGGAAGCTGAAGGAGCTTGAGGAAGCTGGATACGTGGAGAGGACTGTGTCGAAAGACGGACAGTACGTTGTTATAACCGAGAAAGGCAAGGACAGGCTGCATAGGGAGTACCTCGACTACAGGAAGATATTCGAGGAGCTCCCAGACTCGGTAGTAATAAAGGGTAGGGTTACTGGAGGCGTTGGGGAGGGAGCTTACTACGTCTCCCTTGAGGGGTACAGGAGGCAGTTCGTAGAAAAGCTCGGTTTTGATCCTTTCCCCGGAACTTTAAACCTAAAAATACCCAAGGAACAGCTATTCTTCAGGAAGCTCCTCGACAGGGAGGAGGGAATAAAGATAGAGGGATTCTCAGCTGAGAACAGAACATTCGGTGAGGTAAAGGCCTTCCTTTGTAGGGTGGGCAAGGCGAACGAAGCTAATAAAATAGACGCTGCACTTGTCATACCTCAAAGAACTCACTATCCCTCAGACGTGCTCGAAGTGATTTCTCCCGTCAAGCTCAGGGATGAGCTCGGGCTTGAAGATGGAGATGTTGTTGAACTTGAAGTTTTTCTCGGAGGTGTGAACGATGTGCGTCAGCGTTGAATCTGCTGACAGGGTTGAAGAGGCGTTGAAAGCTTTCAGGAGGGGAAAACCCGTCCTAATCTACGACTTCGACGACAGGGAGGGGGAAACCGACATAGCCATTCCTGCTGTTAATGTTGGGTGGAAGGAAGTGGCGATGCTCAGGAAAGACGGAGGCGGGCTGATATGCGTGGCAATACACCCTGATGCCGCTGACAGACTTGGTCTGCCTTTCATGCACGATGTGCTTGCTGTCGCGAGCGAGAAGATAGGGTCGATAAAGTCCCTCATACCGTTTGACATAAAGTACGACTCCCGCTCCTCCTTCTCTCTTTGGGTCAATCACAGGGACACGTTTACCGGCATAACCGACATTGACAGAGCCCTGACTATAAGGAGGGTTGGAGAGGCCGTTGACGCTGTTATGCTCGGAGAGGAGTTTGACTTTGGGAAGGAGTTCAGGAGTCCCGGGCACGTAGCTTTGCTTAGAGCTGCGAAAAACCTGACTTACGAGAGAGTTGGGCAAACAGAGCTCAGCGTAGCTCTCGCTCAGATGGCGGGGATAGCACCTGCAGTGGCAATATGTGAGATGCTCGACGATA
>Ga0256834_1000896_pt1 | contig 21072 bp, 17 predicted proteins | sample 4281140metaG_FD_190536 | JGI IMG/M metagenome (GOLD analysis project Ga0256834, IMG submission 190536) | Hydrothermal vent microbial communities from East Pacific Rise, Pacific Ocean - 4281-140 | ecosystem: Environmental > Aquatic > Marine > Hydrothermal vents | place: Pacific Ocean: East...
GCTGGTGCACGGCACCCGCCCGCAGATCGAGGAACGCCTGGAGCTGCGCGGGGCGGGCATGCAGGTGATCAACGGCATGCGGGTGACGGATGAACGCGCCCTGCTCTGCGTAAAAGAAGCCGCCGGCGCGGTACGGGTGGAAATCGAGGCGCTGCTGTCCACCGGGCTGGCCAACTCCCCCATGGCCGGCGCCCAGATCGAGGTGGATTCCGGCAACTTCGTTACCGCCAAGCCCCTGGGCATTATCGACGGCGTGGACTACCTGCATACCGGCGAGGTGCGCAAAATCAACACCAAAGCCATACGGCAACGTCTGGATGCCGGCGCCATGGTGCTGATCTCCCCTCTGGGCTACTCCCCCACGGGCGAGGTGTTCAACCTGAACGCCGCCGACGTTGCCGCCGCCATCGCCACGCAGCTCAAGGCCGACAAGCTGATCTTTCTTACCGACAGCAAACTCACCGACAGCCGCAGGCGGCTTATCGAAAGCCTGGTGCCCGCCGAGGCGGATGCACTGCTGGCGCGGCGCAAGTCCCTGAACGAACAACTCCGGCGGGTATTGTCCAATGCAGCCTGCGCCTGCCGGCATGGCGTGGGAAGGGCGCATATTCTGCCACGGCGCCAGGACGGCGTATTGCTCAGTGAACTATTTACCCGTGACGGCAGTGGAACGCTCATCACCCCTGAGCAATGGGAAACCCTGCGGGAAGCGGCAATCGATGACGTCAGCGGCATTCTCGAACTGATTCGCCCCCTGGAGGAAGCCGGCGTTCTGGTACGCCGTTCCCGGGAATACATGGAAACGGAAATCCACCGCTTTACCGTCATCGAACGCGACGGCACCATTATCGGCTGCGCAGCCCTGTATCCCTTTCCAAAAGAGAAAATGGGCGAACTGGCCTGCCTGGTCATCCATCCGGATTACCGCAACAGCGGACGGGGCGACCAGCTACTGGCTTTCATTCAGCAACGGGCAAGATCATTGAACCTCCGGCAACTGTTCGTGCTCACCACGCGTACTGCGCACTGGTTTCGGGAACGGGGTTTCAGCACCACCGACATCCGCCATCTCCCCGGCAAGCGGAAAGACCTGTACAACTGGCAACGCAACTCCAGGATGTTGACCTACCGGCTGTAACACCATGAAGCTCCCTCTCGCCGCACTGGTGATATTCAACCTGCTTACCCTGGCGGTCGCCCTGTACATGGGTTGGGATCCGGCCATGATTCTGTTTCTGTACTGGGCGGAGAATGTGGTCGTCGCCATCTGGCAGCTTCCACGGTTCTTCCTGGCGGAAAATGACCGGCCGAATGATGGATACAAACCCTTGAACCGGCTGTTTATCTGTCTGTTTTTTCTGATTCACTATGGCATCTTCACATTTGTACACGGCTCTTTGGTGTTTGAATTGTTCCTCGACCAGGATCTCAACAGGGAAAACCTGCTGGCACTGGTCTCCGGCACACCAGGAATCACCCTGGCTTTGGCTGGCCTGTTTCTCAGCCATGGCGTACAGTTTTTCTCCGATCTCGGCAGAAATATCACCACCCGAACAAAACTCGCTACAGTCATGATGCAGCCTTACCGGCGTATCGTCATCTTGCACCTGGTGGTACTCCTGAGCGGCCTGGCGCTGAACTACCTCCCCGATCCAACCGTCAGCATCATACTGCTGGCCGTGATCAAGATCGGCATGGATTTCTACCTGGACCGAAAATTAATGCAAAAGCAGGAAGCAGCACATCATGTCCCACAGTTCTAGAAAAGCCGTCCTCACGGCCATCGTCTCCAACGCACTGGTCACCATCATCAAATTCATCGCCGGTTCCGCCAGCGGCTCGGCGTCCATGATCAACGAGGCGGTGCACAGCCTCATGGATACTTTGAACCAGGGCTTTCTGTTTCTCGGCCTGCGCGAAAGCGAAAAACCCGCCGATGGCGTCTATGCTTTCGGCCACGGGCAGAAGAAATATCTCTGGAACCTGTGGTCCGCCATCGGCCTGTTCTCCATCGGCGCTGGCCTGGGGCTGTCCCATGCCTGGCACAGTTGGGAAGGACTGGGCACCAGCCATATTTCAGAGACCTCCAGCTTGTTCGGCTTTGAGGTCAGCTCCCTGTGGCTGAATCTCAGTGTGCTGGCCATCGGCTTCATGCTGGAAGGCTATTCCTTCCTGGTGGCCATGAAGGAGTTTCTGCGACGCATGCGCAACGCCGGACAAAGCAATCCACTGGCCTATCTGCTGCAGGCCGATGACCCAACCCTGGTGGCCATCGTGCTGGAAGATTCCGCCGCCATGCTGGGGCTGACCCTGGCGGCCCTGGGCATTTCCCTGACCGCCATCACCGGACATGCCGAGTACGACATCGTTTTCTCGGCGCTCATCGCCTGTATGCTTGGCGGGATCGCCTTCTATCTTGGTTTCGTCAACATGCGTTTCCTCGCGGACATGCGCGACCCGGAAGCGGAACAGGCATTTCGGGAAGTGGTAAAGAAGCATGGGGAAATCGAGCGTTTTCATGACCTGCGCTCCATTATCATCGACGAGCGGCACACGATACTGGTAGCAGAAATCGAACTGCGGGAAGAAGCCCTGACCCTGGGGCTGTACGAAAAAATCCAGCAGCGCACCGACGAAATCCTGGACAGCTCCGGGCTGCCGAAAAATGAACAGGAGAAGCTGCGCGGTTTTGCCAGCACCCGGGCATCCGTAGAGCTGATCATCACCCGAACCGAAGCCATCATCGACGAAATCGAGGCGGAGGTCCGCAAGCGCATCCCCCGGGTCAGCCACATCACGCTGGAGATTGAAGGTATCGTCCAGCAAGATCATTCGGCCATCCCGGCCACCTGAGCAAAGCTGCTGATATGGATCGCCGCCTGGCCGTAGCCCCCATGCTGGACTGGACAGACAAATACTGTCGCTACTTCCACCGCCTGATCAGCCGCCAGACCCTGCTCTACACGGAAATGATCACCACCGGCGCATTGCTGCACAACGATCCCGGCCGTTTTCTGGATTTTTTTCCCGCCGAACATCCCGTAGCGCTGCAACTGGGCGGCAGTAACCCCGAAGACCTGGCGAAATGCTGCAAGATGGCGGAAGAATGGGGATACGACGAAATCAACCTGAACCTTGGCTGCCCATCAGACCGGGTGCAGTCGGGCATGTTCGGCGCCTGCCTGATGGCGAAGCCGGATCTGGTCGCCGACTGCATCACCGCCATGACGGAAAGCTGCAAGCTGCCCGTCACCGCAAAACACCGCATCGGCATTGACGAGCTGGACAGTTATGACTTGCTGTGCCACTTTGTGGATCGACTCGCCGCTGCCGGCTGCCAGACCTTTATCGTCCATGCGCGCAAGGCCTGGCTGCAGGGACTCAGCCCGAAACAGAACCGCGACATCCCTCCCCTGCGCTACGAGCTGGTCTATCGGCTAAAGCAGGATTTTCCCGAACTTGAGATCATCATCAATGGCGGCATCCGCAATCTGGATCAGGCGCAAAGCCATCTGAAAAACGTGGATGGCGTCATGATCGGCAGGGAAGCCTACCAAAATCCCTGGATGCTGGCTCAGGCAGACCGGAGGATTTTTGGCGCCAACTGGCAACCTCACAGCCGTCACCAGGTAATCGAAAACCTGCTGCCCCTGGTGGAACAGGAATGCAGCCGGGGCATTCCCCTAAAGCACATCACCCGGCATATCCTGGGGCTGTTCCATGGCCAGCCAGGGGCCAGAAAATGGCGCCGCTATCTGTCGGAAAATGCGCACAAACCGGAAGCCGGCCCCGAAACCCTGCGAAGCGCCATGGCGTTATTGCCAATTGCGAATTCTCATTGAATGTATATTAGAATATGCTAACATGCGCATATATAATCATTTTAGCGAGGAATTCCCAATGAGTGTAGAACGCATGGTGCTGGCTTTTGCCGGCTTCGCCATTTTACTATCCCTGGCCTTGGGCTGGTCTGCAAGCCCCGTTTTTCACAATGAAAACTGGCTGTGGTTTACCGCTTTTGTCGGCGCCAATCTGTTTCAGTCGGCCTTTACCGGTTTCTGTCCCCTGGCCATGATCCTGAAAAAGCTGGGTGCAAAGCCTTGCGGCGTTTTCTAAGCCCGGCATTCTCCCCCCTCTCCCCGGGAGAGGGGTTCATTCCGCCATCCGCGCAAACAGGTCATGGGCGTCATTGCCCGTAATGTCCACTTCCACGAAGTCACCCGGCTCCAGTTCCCAGGCACCCTGAATAACGACCTGGCCGTCGATTTCCGGCGCATCTCCAGGCCCCCGGGCAATCACATGATCCTCATGCACTTCGTCCACCAGCACAATCATCGACTGGCCTCGCCGGGCTGCCAGTTTCTCTGTTGAGATGGCGGCCTGCACCTCCATGAATCTCGCCATCCGTTCCTGCTTCAGGGGCTGTGGAACCTGGTCCGGCAGGGCATTGGCTGCCGCGCCTTCCACAGGTGAATAGGCAAAACAACCGACCCGGTCCAGCCGGGCCTGGTGCAGAAAATCCAGCAGGATTTCAAAGTCTTCATCCGTTTCACCCGGGTAACCGACAATAAAGGTGGAGCGAATCACCAGCTCCGGACAGTCCCTGCGCCAGACAGCCAGCCGATCCAGCACTTTCTCCGTGGCGGCAGGCCGCCCCATGGATTTGAGCACCCGCTCACTGCCATGTTGCAAAGGCATATCCAGATACGGAAGAATGGCGCCTTCCGCCATGAGGGGTATTAGCTGATCGACTTGCGGATAGGGATAGACATAGTGCAGGCGCACCCAGGCAGGCAGTTCCCCCAGCGCCTTTGCCAAGCTGGCGAGACGGGTTTCCAGGGGCCTGCCGGCAACAAAATCAGTGCGGTATTTCAGATCCACGCCATAGGCGCTGGTGTCCTGGGATACCACCAACAGCTCGCGCACCCCGGATTCCACCAGGCGCTCGGCCTCGGCCACCACCTCACCCAGGGGGCGGCTCGCCAGATCCCCCCTCAGGGAGGGGATGATGCAGAACTTGCAGCGATGATTACAGCCTTCAGAAATTTTCAGATAGGCATAATGCCTGGGGGTGAGCTTGATTCCCTGGGGTGGAATCAGGCTGGTCCAGGGATCATGCGGCGCGGGCAGCTGTTCATGCACCAGGGCCATCACCTCTTCATAGGCATGGGGCCCGGTAATGCCCAGCACCTTGGGGTATTTTTCCCGGATCTCCGCCGCCCGTACGCCCAGGCAGCCGGTGACAATGACCTGGCCATTGGCATCCAGGGCTTCGGCAATGCTCTCCAGGGATTCTTCCACTGCTGCATCAATAAACCCGCAGGTGTTGATAATGACCAGCTGCGCATGGGCGTAATCCGGAACGATTTCATAACCTTCGGCCCGCAGTTGGGTGAGGATGCGCTCGGAATCCACCAGGTTCTTGGGACAACCCAGGCTGACAAAACCAATGGCGGGTGCTGGTCTGGTCATGGGAAAAGCCTCATTCCCGCCGTGCGGACTTTCGCCCTTGTGCAGCGCTGAGTATGCCCCGCAAGATTTTCAGTTCATCCAGATCCGGCTCCGCCCGGTAGAACAGCCGTTTCAGCCGCCGCATGAGTTTGTCCGACTTGCGGGGGTCGAGAAAGCCGATGTCTTCCAGGGCTTGTTCCAGATGTTTGAACAAACCCTGCATATCCCCGGCCCTGGCCGGTGCATGCGTTTTGGCGTCCGCCTGTCGCCCCAGCCGCGCCTGCATCATCAGCTCATAACTGATCACCTGAACCGCCATCCCGAGATTCAGGGAGGAATAGCGCGGATTGGCAGGGATATTCACCAGATAGTTGCAGTGCTCCAGCTCGGCGTTGGTCAGCCCCGTACGCTCCCGTCCGAACACCAGCGCCACCTTGCCCGATGCACTGCGCTGCATCACCAGCTCCGCGCATTCACGGGGATCGAGTTGCGGCCAACGGACGGTGCGCTGCCGGGCGCTGGTGCCCACCACCAGTACGCAATCCGCCACTGCTTCATCCAGACTTTGATGGATGCTGGCCTCATGCAGAATATCGTCTGCGCCAGAAGCCCTGGCCATGGCCTCTTCCGTGGGAAACTGCTTGGGTTGCACCAGGGCCAGCTCATCCAGGCACATATTTTTCATCGCCCGGGCAACCGCGCCGATATTGCCGCCGTGGGACGTTTCCACCAATACAATGCGTATGTTTTCCATGGCGGTAGAGTATAATGGTTAATTATTTTCAAGGCCCGGATTATCCTCGACAATCATGAACCCCATGACCACCATTGCCTCTCGCGCAGCCCGTGACGCAGGCAAACTGCTGCTCAACTACTTCAATCACATGGACAAGGTCGAGGTGCAGGAAAAGCAGGCAAACGACTTTGTTACCGAGGTAGATCGCGCTTCCGAGCAAATCATCATCAATGCAATAAAAAAGGCGTATCCGGATCACGCAATTTTGGCCGAAGAGAGCGGCAACCACGCCGGAAACGACTTTCTGTGGATCATCGACCCCCTGGACGGCACCACCAACTACCTGCACGGCTTTCCCCAGTTTTCCATTTCCATTGCCCTGCAATACCGGGGCCGGCTGGAAGCCGCCGTGGTCTACGATCCCCTGCGCGACGAGACTTTCAGCGCACACAAGGGGGGCGGCGCTTACCTGAACGATCACCGCATCCGGGTTTCCAAACAAAAGGATCTGCACGGCGCACTGCTGGGCACAGGCATTCCCTACCGCGACCAGCAGCATGTGGACGCCTATTTCGGCATGATGAAAGCGCTGATCAAGGACGCAGCCGGCGTACGCCGCCCCGGTTCCGCCGCCCTGGACTTCGCCTGGCTGGCCGCAGGCCGCATCGATGCTTTCTGGGAGCTGGGCCTGGCGCAATGGGATTTTGCCGCAGGCGCGCTTCTGGTCAAAGAAGCCGGCGGTCTGGTCACCGACCTGAGGGGAGGTGACAGACATTTCGAGACCGGCAACCTGGTTGCCGGAAACGTCAAGATTCATCAGGAAATGCTCAGGGAAATCAAACCCTTCCTGTCGGAAAAACTCAAGGCCTGAGCGCTTCGGCGGGCGGCGTTCAGCGCAAAATACCCGGGTTCTTTTGGACAGGATGTTTCATCCAGTCAGCGACGCGCCGATCTTGCCGCCCAGATACGGTATTTCCTCAACCATCGATAGCTCGGGCTATTGATGCAAACGGAAATCCACCCCTGAACGGCAATGTTGGCACGGTCACCGGATTCCTGAGTGGAATATTCGGTTAAAGATTTTCCCATAGCGGCCGAATACTGTAGTGACGTCAATTAAAAGGATCATCCGGATGCAACAACAAGCCCAAGAACAACCTCTTCAGGAAAGAGAGCTCAGCTTTCTGCAGGACCTGACGGAAAAACTGGCAACAAGAGAGATCGACTTGCCACCTTTTCCGGACATCTATGCACGCATCATCAAAACCCTCCACGACCCGGATGTATCGCTGCAAGACGTCAGCCGCATCGTCGTTGCAGCGCCAGATCTTTGCGTGCGCATATTGCTGTTGGCAAACTCCGCATTGCTCAACCGCTCCGGAGTGGAAGTTACCGACCTTGGCGTTGCCGTCTCCCGCCTGGGCCTGTCTGCGGTAAACAGCGCCACGGTTACACTGGCAACCAAAGACGTGTTCAAGGCGCCGAAAGGATCAAGCCTGGAATATCTCCTCAACAAAACCCGCGTGGAGTCGGTCAGAGTCGCTGCCTACAGCTATCTGCTGTCCATCCGGGCGGGACTGGCCAGCGAAAAGCACAACGCCATGCTGGCCGGGTTGCTGCACAACATTGGCACCTACTACATCCTGTCCCGGGCAACGGATTTTCCTGATCTGGTCTCCAAGGATATTATCAAGAACTGGGGGCCTGGCATCGGCCAGGCGCTGGTGGACAACTGGGGATTTCCAGAAAGCATTTCCACCGCCATTGAGAAACAGAACGAGATCGATGCGCCAGGAGAAGAAGACGCTATCGAACTGCGGGAAATACTGATATGCGCAATCTTGCTCTCCCGTGCTTCCAATAACGACGCCGATGCCGGCACAGACTATGATCAGATACCCGCTTGCCAGTTGCTGGATATCAATTCGGAGAACATTTCCCTGATCATCGAAGACTACAAGGAAGAAGTAGTTTCCTTTATTTCCGCCTTGAAGTAGGAAAACTGTTTTCCAGGAATCAGGCCGCTTCCACCGCGCATTCTTGCTGCCGGAATCTGCGCCTGAGTACGAATTTTTCATGCAACTCCAGCAATGACGGCACCAGAAACAGGACGAGGAAGGTAGAAAACGCCAGCCCGAAGGAAATCGATACCGCCATGGGAATCAGGAATTGCGCCTGCAGGGAGGTTTCGAACAGCAGGGGCGTCAGCCCGGCGATGGTCGTCAGCGAGGTGAGCAGCACCGCGCGCAACCGCTGGCAGGCCGCCTCTACAATGGCCTCACTCACTTCCATGCCTTTCTCGCGCAACTGCTTGTAGAACACCACCAGAATGATGGAGTCGTTCACCACGATACCCGACAGGCCAAAAATACCGAACATGGAAAGAATCGTCAGCTCGATATCCATGACCCAGTGCCCCACGATGGCGCCGACGACCCCGAAGGGAATGATGCTCATGACCACCAGGGGCCAGCCATAGGAGCCGAATACCCAGGCCAGAACGATATAGATCATGGCCAGGGAAAACAGCGCGCCTTTCTCCATGTCCGCCAGGGTTTCCTTTTGGTCCTGCGCCTTGCCCGTATAGCTCATGTGCACACCCCACTTGCGGTACACTTCCGAGAACAGATCCTTCTCCAGCAGGGCGCGTATGTCGTTGGCGTTGTTCCTGGTGGTATCCACATCGGCAAATACCGTGGCGGAAAGCTGACCATCGTAGTGGCGCAAAATCTCGAAGCCCTGGCGCTCTTTCAACTGTAAGGCGCTGCCCAGGGGGATCTGTCCGCCTCCGGGCAGACGCAGACTCAGGTAATCCAGGGCGGACAGGTGGTAGCGCTGTTCATCCGGCAACATCACCCGCACTTCCAGTTCATCCCGCCCGTCGATAAAAATCTGGCTGAGGTTGCCGGAAAAGGCGTCGCCAAGCTGGCGCGCCACATCCGCCTCCGTCAGGCCCTGGGCCCGTCCCATGGGGGTGAGGGTATAAATCAATTGCTGGCGGCCATAGGGCATATCGTCCTCGATGCCGGTAACGCCATCCATTCCTTCCAGGGTAGTGGTAATGGCGAGGGCTGCTTGCTTGAGGTGCTGGATATCCGGCCCGGTCAGTTTGATTTCCAGGTCCCTGCCGGGCGGGCCGCCGCCTTTTCTCGAAGTAAGCGTCATCTTCTCCAGACCCGGCGCATCCCTGAAATGCTTGCGCCACTCGTCCAGAAAGGCCTGATTACGCACCGTCCGTTCATCCGACGGCACCAGTTCCGCGGTTATGGTGGCGAACTGCTCGCCCGCCCTGCCGGATTGCGCATTGGAGAAAATACCCATGCCATGGGACACCTTGGCGATGCGCACCAGTCCCCCACCCAAAGCTTCTTCCGCTTCATACAAGGCCTCTTCCACTTCACTGATGAAGGTTTCCACCCTTTCCGGAGGCGTACCGGAAACAAAGCTGGCGCTGGCGTGAATGATATTGCCCTCGACCGTCGGAAAAAAGGTAAAGCCGATGCGCCCCCCGGCGAGCAGGCCTGCGGCCATGATCAGCGCAGCCAGGGCAAGGGATATGGTTACGCCGGGCCGGGACACCGATGCCTTGACCAGGGGGCGGAAACGATAATCACGGAAACGCTCGAATCCCGCATCCAGCTTCTTCCGCAATCTGCCCGGCTCCTTGTGATGCGCCTTGTGGAAGCTGTGGCGCAAATGTCCCGGCAACACCAAAAAGCTCTCGATCAGCGAGGCGATGATGACGCAAATCACCACGAAGGGAATATCGAACAGAATGCTGCCGATGATCCCGGACACCATCATCAGGGGAATGAAAGCGGCAATGGTGGTCAGGGAAGAAGACAATACCGGCGCCAGCATGCGCCGTGCGCCGCCCTCCGCCGCTTCCAGCGATCTTTCTCCTTTCTGATAGTGCGCCAGGGCGTCTTCCCCAACCACGATGGCGTCATCGACGATGATCCCCAGGGCCATGATCATTCCGAACAGGGATATCATGTTGATGCTGCCCCCCGCCAGCCAGATCAATGCCAGGGTCGCCATGAAAGATACGGGAATTCCCAGCGTCACCCAGCCCGCCACCCGGGCATTGAGGAACAGGAACAAGATGATTACCACCAGCACCAGGCCGCCCAGCCCGTTCTTCAGCAGCAGATTGATGCGGTCGCGGATGAGCTGCCAGCTTTCATCATAGACAGTGATTTCAACGCCTGTTGGCAACTGGGCGCGGGTTTCCGCCAGCCATTGCTCCAGAATTCGGGCGGACGCCAGGGTATCCCCGGTGGTGGCGCGCATGGCCCGCAGTTCCACAGCAGGTTTTCCCTGGTAGCTGATGGAAATCTGGTTGGCCTTGGGGCGGCGCTCGACCATGGCCACGTCGCCCAGGCGCACATAGTCACCTTGCAGGTTGGCCACCAGGGGCAGGTCTTCAAAGCCTGCGACGTCCCTTTGCTGATTCAGGGCCCGCAGCTCCCTGGCCACATCCCGCTTGCCCACCTGGCCAGCGGGCAGGTCACGGGACAGTTCATTGATGCGGCGCCCCACATCCCCAAGAGACATGTCCAGGGCCTGCAATTGCCGCTGGGAAAGCTGCACGGCGATTTCCTCTTCCGGCAGGCCATTGATATCCACCTTGGCCACGCCTCGCTGCAGCAGCTCTTCCTCGAAACGATAGGCCAGGCTGCGCAGCTCCCGCAAGTCCGAAGGCCCGTGCAGCAGCAGGCGGGCAATGGGTTCGAAATTGATCACATGGCTGACCTGGGGAGTGCGCGCGTCCTGTGGCAGATTGCGCACCGCCTTCACCCGGGCATCCACCCGGTCCGTGGCTTCGCCCATGTCCGTTCCCTCGGGAAAATCCAGAATCACCACGCCGACACCCTGGGCGGAAGTAGAGGTGATCTTCTCCAGCCCCTCCACGGAACGCAGTTCCTGCTCCAGGGGAATGGTGATGGATTTCTCCACGTCCTCCGCCGTCGCTCCCGGCCAGACCACCCTGACCGTGACCACCTGAATGTCAAAAGTGGGAAAGAACTGGGTGTTCAGGGAAGTCAGGGCCAGCGCTCCGGACAGGAGCATGATGATCATCACCAGATTGGCGGCTACGGGGTGCCGGGCGAAGATACCGATAATGTCGTTTTTGTGCTGGAAGCCTTCAGCCACCGGCCACGACCTCTACCAGCAGGCTTTCCACTGCGTTGGGCAGTTGGGTAACCAGCAGCTGCTGCCCGGATTTCAGTTGCGGCGAACGGATCAACACCTGGTTCTTCCCGTTCAGCCATATCTCGCCGACGCGCTCCACCCGAACCGGGCGCAGACGCTGCTGCGCATCGATGACATACACCTTGTCGGAACCGTACAAGGCCTCAAAAGGCACGGGCATTACCCCTGATTGTTTTGGCAGGGTCAGGCGCAACTGCATGACGCGGCCTTTTTGCAACCAGTCCCAGCCAGAATCGATCTGAAACAGCGCCTCCACGCCGCCACTGCCCTGGCGCACCTCGGCTCCCAGGGAAATGAGATGCCCCCTGACCTCATTACCATCCACCGCCCCGGCCACCACCAGGGGTTTTTCCTCCGCCAGGGCCTTGCGCACCTGGGGCACATAGATGGCCGGCAACATGGCGCGAAACATGAGGCTGGCATTCTCGAACATCTCCAGCAAGGGCGCTCCCGCGTTTGCCCGATGCCCCTGCGCCACCAGCACCTTTACCACTCTGCCATCAAAGGGCGCTTTCACCCTGGTGCGTTCAAGTTGCAGCCGGGCTTTTTCCAGGGCGGCCCGGGCGCGCTCCAGAGCGGCCTGGAGTTCCAGCATCTTGCTTTCATGCGTACGAATGCTTTCCTCGATGCGGGCAATGCTGATGGACTGGCGGGCGGCATTCTGTCTGGCGGTGTCCAGGGCCGACTGGGAGCCGACCTGTTTCTTCTTCAAGTCCAGCAGGCGCGCCACTTCCGCCTGAACCAGCTTGTACAGGCGGCGCTCGCTCGGCAGGGTTTCCAGATCCGCCTGATGCCGTGACTCCTGCACCGCAATCGCCGCCTGGGCCTGGGCAACATCCGCCTGGCGCTGGATCAGATCCAGCTTCGCATCCTGGTCATCCAGTTCCACCAGCAGATCCCCCGCCCCCACCTGGCTGCCCTCGATCACATGCACCTGTTTTACATCCGCAGTGAGGGCGGCGGTGAGCACCGAATAGCGCAAGGCGTCCACTGCGCCATAGAGCATGATATTGGTAGGCCATTCCCCGGTTTTCACCGGCACTGCGGCTACCGGCCAGGCTTTTTCCTGGATCTCCACATCCTTGCTGTGGGGCTTGGTGGCCTTGAGCGCCAGGAACACAGCAATCGCCAGCGCGATGATGAGCAGGGGAACGAGCAGTCTACGCAGTCTATTCACGGGGTTGCTATTCCGTTATCCGGTTGAAACGCCATACAATCCATGCGCCCAGCAGGGCCACGGCAGAAGCCATAGTATAAGCGAAAGCAGCCCCCCACTGTTCCCACAAAAAACCACTGGTAAATGCACCCACGGCGCCACCCGCGCCAAAGCTGAGACTGCTGTACAGCGCCTGGCCCCGTCCCTGGTGGCGACCACGGAAATAACCATGCACCATATGGATCGCCGCGGCATGAAAGCTGCCAAAGCTCGCCGCATGCAACAGTTGGGAAAACACCAGCAACGCCAGTACATCGGGAAAATACCCGATCAGCAGCCAGCGCAAGGCAGCCAGCACCAGGCTTGCCTGCAAAATCAAGGCGGCGGAATAACGATGCATGAGCCGGTGCATGAAAACGAACAGCAACACCTCCGCCAGTACGCCGATGCTCCACAGAATGCCGATACTGCTCTTGCTGTAGCCGAAATCCTGCAGATAAATGGAGTAGAAGGCATAGTACGGGCCATGACTCATTTGCATGAGAAATACAGCGGCAAAAAACGCCATGATTCTGGGTGTTTTCAGCACCGCCAGGATCGGCGGCTGCGCCTCGGTGGAGATGATGCCCGGCTTGTCCCTCACCAGCAGACTGGACAGGAAGATGCCGGCAAGCACCGTCAGCAAGGCGGTGAGCACCACCCCGGCGCCATGCCTGTCCACCAGATATCCCACCAGCACCACGGTGACGATAAAGCCCACCGAACCCCACAGGCGCAGGCGGGAATAACGCTCCACCGCTTTTCCCAGGTAATTGAAAGTCACCGCCTCGAACTGGGGCAGGGAAGCATTCCAGAAAAAGCTGTACAGAACCATGATCAGGGCGATTTCGGCAAAGCCCGTGGCCGCGGGCATGGCCAGAAACGCCAGCAACGCCAGCAGGGAAGCGAGACGCACGATGAGCATGCGCTGCCCCAGGTGATCCCCCAGCCAGCCCCAGACATTGGGCGCAACGATCTTGGTGGCCATGAGAATGGACATGAGGGAGCCGATGGCGAAAGGGTCGAACCCCAGGGACTGCAGGTACAGCCCCCAGTAGGGCATCAGCGTGCCTAGGGCGGCAAAATAGAAGAAATAGAAGGCAGACAGCCGCCAGTAAGGCATCTATGCCCTCGGGGGAATAATACTCACCGGCGGTTGCACATCCCCGTTCTGGGCGCGTTGGCGCAGGGCATGATCCAGCAGGACGATTGCCAGCATGGCCTCGGCTATGGGCACGGCCCGGATTCCCACACAGGGATCATGACGGCCCTTGGTAATGATCTCCGCGGCCTCGCCGCTGGTATCGACGGTTTTTCCGCCAAGACGGATGCTGGAGGTGGGCTTGAAGGCAACCCTGGCCACGATGTCCTGACCCGATGAAATCCCCCCGAGAATGCCCCCGGCCTGATTGCCGAGAAAACCCTTGGGGGTCATCTCGTCCCGGTGCTGCGTACCTTTTTGACTGACGGCGGCAAAGCCGGCGCCGATTTCCACGCCCTTGGCGGCATTGATGCCCATCAGAGCATGGGCGATATCCGCATCCAGGCGGTCGAATACCGGCTCCCCCCAGCCAGGCGGCACGCCCCGGGCCACCACGGTCACTTCCGCACCCACGGAATTGCCTTCCTTGCGCAAGGCGTCCATATAGGCTTCCAGCAACACTACCTGCTCTGCATCCGGCCAGAAGAACGGGTTGTCTTCCACGCCGTCCCAGGAGAAGCCGGCAGGCCGGTTCTCGCCCAATGCGGACAAATAGCCCCGTACCTCGACGCCATAACGCTGACGAAGGTATTTCTTTGCAATGGCGCCGGCGGCAACGCGCATCGCTGTTTCCCGCGCCGAGGAACGGCCGCCGCCACGGTAATCGCGGATGCCGTATTTCTGCAAATAGGTATAGTCCGCATGCCCGGGGCGAAAGCTGGCGGCGATGTCCGAATAGTCCTGGGAGCGTTGGTCCGTATTTCGTATCAGCAGACCAATGGGGGTACCCGTGGTTTTTCCTTCAAACACGCCTGAAAGAATTTGTACCTCGTCCATTTCCCGACGCTGGGTGGTATGGCGGGTTTTTCCCGGCCGGCGACGCTCCAGGTCGGGCTGGATATCCGCCTCGCTCAGGGCCATGCCGGGCGGGCAGCCATCCACGATACAGCCGATGGCCGGACCATGGCTTTCTCCAAAGCTGGTGACGGTAAAAAGCTTGCCGATGCTGTTTCCCGACATTATTCGCCCGCCAGCAGGGCGTTGATCTTTTCCATGTCCTGCACTTCCAGTATTCCCGCCGCCTGGCGCAGGCGCAGCATATTGACCAGATAGACATAGCGCGCCCTGGCGTGATCTCTTTGCGCACGGTAATAGTCCCGCTGGGAATTCAACACATCCACCAGGGTCCGCGTGCCGACCTCGAAGCCGGCGGTAGTCGCTTCCAGGGCGCTCCTGGTGGAAACAATGGCCGCCTCCAATGCCTTTACCGCGCTGATGCTGGATTGCACGCCACGATAGGCATTGCGCACCGCCCGGTCGGTATTCCGCCGCGCCTGATCCAGGCGCTCCTGGGCGGCAATCAGATCCGCGCGGGCCTGGCGGGTAGCCGCGGTAATACCGCCGCCGGCATACAGGGGCACGTTCAGCTGCAAGCCGATGTTGCCGCTGTCCACGTCAAAACGGTTTTCCTGGTTGGTCTGATAAGTGCCATAACGGCCCACCAGATCAAGACTGGGATAGTGCCCGGAATTCTGCACCTCGATTTCCCGCTGGGCGATTTGCGTCGCATCGGAAGCAGCTTTTACCGCCGGGTTGTTCTCCAGACCAAAGGCGCTCCATTCATCAATGGCCGCAGGCACCGGCGGCTCCAGCGCCAGCTTCCCCTTCAGTTCGGTCAGGCTTTCCGGACGCATGCCGAGAATCTGCCGCAAGTCTTCCCAAGCGTTGTCGAGCTCGTTCTGCGCCACGATCTCATCCGTCACCGCCTGGTCATAGCGGGCCTGGGCTTCATGTACGCCGGTAATGGCGATCAGCCCTACTTCAAAGCGCTGCTTGGCCTGCTCCAGCTGCCGGGCAATGGCTTTCTTGTCCGCCTGCACAAAGGTCACACCTTCCTGGGCGGACAGGATGTTGAAATAGGCGGTGGCCACCCGCAGCATCAGATCCTGTTCCTTGGTGCGATACTCGGCATCCGCCAGCTCCAGCTGCCAGTCCGCCTGCTCCAGGCGGAGCAAGCGGTCACGGCGGTACAAGGGCTGAAGCAAATTGATGCCCAGACTGCTGCTGCTGTAATTTTCCCGGCCCGTGGGCTGGGTATCACTGCTGTTGTAGTTGGCGTCGCCGCTAATGCTGACATTGGGCAGCAACTGCGACAGCGCCAGGGGGCGGGATTCACGACGGGATTCGCGAATCGCCGCCGCTTCCCGGAGCACCGGGTCTTTTTCCACCGCCATATTGTAGATCTGCATCAAATCTTCGGCCACGGCAATCTGGGAAACAAGGGCCAACAGGGAAGCAATCAAGGTTTTTTTCATTTTGTATTTTCCGCTTTCTCAGAAATCATTGGGCCGACCAGCAATTGCGGATCCAGCCGTTTGCCGCGCAGATTCATGCGCCAGTCCAGGTGCGGGCCGGTGACCCTGCCGCTGGCGCCCATTTCCGCCACGATTTGTCCTTTCTCCACCTTCTGCCCCTCCTTGACCAGTATCTTGTGCAAATGCAGAAAAGTAGATGATAACCCATGTCCGTGATCCATGATCAAAGTGGCTCCGGAATAAAACATATCCGGATGAGCCAGGGTAACAATGCCGTCCGCCGGCGCACGCACGGGTTTTCCCACTGGTCCGGCGATATCCACACCATAGTGGGGCCATTTGGGCTTGCCGTTCAAAATCCGCTGGCTGCCATACACTCCGCTTATTCTACCCTGGGCAGGCCAGGCGAAGCCTTGCAAAAAGTCAATACGCTGGTCTCGTCGGGCCCGGGCTTTCTTGACCGCCTCCCGATCCGCCTTGATGCGCTGCTGGTCCTCCTTGCGCGGCGTCACCTTTCTCTCCGGCAGGCCGTCGATGCGCTGGATGCGGTAGTTGCGCTGGGCAACCTGCAGTTTTCTCACCTCCTTGTTCCCGTCCGGCAGGACAATCACCAGCTCCGACTGCTCCGGGGCATCACGGTTGAAACCGATGAGAAAGTCTCCCCGGGGAGAGACAAGCACCGGCTCCCCATCATGGACCACCCGGGCGCCAGGCATGGTTTTGCCGAACACCAGCCCGCCCTGGACGAATTGTCCCTGTAGCTCAACAGGCGCCGCACTGGCCAATGTACTGAATAACAGCAATAACAAAGGGAATATACGCATGACAATGGATGACCACTTCTGGGAGATGCATGCATTTTAGCAAAAGTTGATAGAATCACCCGATGAATCCACCCTCCGGCAATCCTGCTGTGCGATCCACCCCCTATTCCTGGGGTGAAATGATACGCATGGTGCTTTCCCACCGCCGGGAGCTGATCACCGCCAACGTCATTGCCGTCCTCGGCACCCTGGCTTCCGTGCCCGTCCCCCTGCTCATGCCCCTGCTGGTGGACGAGGTGTTGCTGAATCAGCCGGGCGCCCTGGTGAACTGGAGCCACAGGTTGTTTCCGGAAAGCTGGCAGGGACCGGTTCTGTATATCCTTGCAGTGCTGTTTTTGACTCTTGTGCTGCGTTTTCTGGCCCTCGTTTTCGGCGTCTGGCAGGTACGGGAGTTCACGCGTATTTCCAAGGACGTCATTTTCCGTATCCGCCGGGATCTGCTGCATCGTCTGCAACATTTTTCCATGGCCGAATACGAGGTGCTGGGCAGCAGTACGGTCGCCTCTCATCTGGTAACGGATCTGGATGTGGTCGACCAGTTCGTCAGCAATTCCACCAGCAAGTTCATCGTCGCCCTGCTCACGGTGGTCGGCACCGCCGTGGTGCTGTTGTGGATGCACTGGCAACTGGCGCTGTTCATTCTGCTGCTGAATCCCCTGGTGGTATATGTGACCACCCTTTTCGGACGCAAGGTCAAGGAGCTGAAAGGCCGGGAAAACCGCGCCTATCAGGCATTCCAGGAAGCCCTGGCGGAAACCCTGGACGCCATCGAGCAGATCCGCGCCAGCAACCGTGAGCGGCACTATATTCTACGCATCATCGACAAGGCGGACCGCATCCGCAGCAGTTCCGCCAGTTATGCGTGGAAAAGCGATGCAGCGACGCGCATGTCTTTTCTGGTGTTTCTGTTTGGATTCGATATCTTTCGCACCGTAAGCATGTTCATGGTGCTGTATTCCGATTTGAGCATCGGACAGATGCTGGCGGTCTTCGCCTATCTGTGGTTCATGATGGGGCCGGTGCAGGAGCTGCTGAACATCCAGTACGCCTATCACGCCGCCCGCGCCGCCCTGGGGCGCATCAACGAGCTGGTGGACGTCAAACTGGAACCGCGTTTCCCGCACAACAAGAATCCCTTTGCCGGCCGCAAGACCGTATCCATACAAATGCAAAATATCTGTTTCGCCTATGGCGACGGCCCGCCAATCCTCCAGGACGTGAACCTCAACATCAAGGCCGGGGAGAAAGTCGCCCTGGTGGGCGCCAGTGGCGGCGGCAAGAGCACCTTGGTAAAAATCCTGCTGGGCCTGTATCTGCCCCGCAGCGGTTGCATCTGCTTCGAGCATGTACCGGTCACGGAAATCGGGCTGGATGTGGTGCGTGACAACGTGGCCACGGTGCTGCAACACCCTGCCCTACTCAACGACAGTGTGCGCATGAACATTACCCTGGGGGCGGATATTGCCGATGAGGCGATCTGGCAGGCGCTGGAAATCGCCCAACTGAAAACCGTTGTCGAAAAGCTGCCGCAGCAACTGGAAACCCGCATCGGACGGGATGGCGTGCGGCTGTCCGGGGGACAGCGCCAACGCCTGGCGGTAGCGCGCATGATTCTGAGCGAACCCGAGGTAGTGATTCTGGACGAGGCCACGTCCTCTCTGGACACGGATACCGAGGCCCGCCTGCACCGAAAACTAGCGGATTTTCTGCAACACCGCACCACCTTGATCATCGCCCACCGCCTGAGCGCGGTAAAGCAGGCAGACCGGGTGCTGGTGTTCGAGGGCGGGCGCATCGTGGAACAGGGGCGGCATGACGAACTGATCCAGGAAAACGGCCTGTACGCCAGCTTGTACGGCAAACAAGAAGAAAGCCCCTGATCCGGGAGGAGCAGGGGCTTCCGCAATCAAAGAGCCCGATGGACTCCTAGGGCGTTACCAATCCCATTTAGTCAAACGGCTTGGAACGGGGCGTCTTGTCCGTTGAAGGAGGAAGAATCGGCATCAGGAAAGTAGGTTGCTCTCCTGTCAGCGTCTTGAGGAATGCCACGATCTTCGCATTCTCCTCCTTGGTGAACTTCTTGCCCAGCTGCAAACGTCCCATGACGTCCACGGCTTCAGTCAGGGTTTCTGCTTCACCATCATGGAAGTAGGGATAGGTCAGCTCCACATTACGCAGTGTAGGCACCTTGAACTTGAACCTGTCTGCATCTTTTCCGGTAACCGCAGCCAGACCTTCCGCCTTATTACTGGTTTTATAGGGTTCGACCACGCCCATTTTCTGGAACGAGTTGCCGCCAACCGCTGGACCATTGTGACAACTGGTGCAACCACTGCTCTTGAACAGCTCATAGCCGGCCAGTTCTTCCTCGGTCAGGGCGTCTTTCTTGCCCAGCAGCCACTGGTCGAAACGGGAGTTTGGCGTCACCAGGGTTTTTTCAAACTCGGCGATGGCCTGGGTGACCTTATCGATATCGATCTTGTCGCTGCCGAAAACAAGCTGGAATTCCCGCACATAGCCCGGAATGGATTGCAGCACTTCCACAGCCAGCGTGTGATTGGAAGCCATTTCACCAGGGTTGGCGATGGGGCCGCCTGCCTGTTCCTTGAGATCCTTGGCCCTGCCGTCCCAGAACTGGGCCAGGTTCAGGCTGGAATTGAGCACCGTGGGCGCATTGATCGGCCCCTGGGCCCACTTGTGTCCAATGGAGGTTTTCAGATTGTCGGTGCCGCCCATGCTCAGGTTGTGGCAGGAGTTACAGGAAATGAATCCTGAAATGGACAATCTGGGGTCAAAGTACAGTTTTTTACCCAGCTCGACCTGGGCAAGATTAATATTTTGTACAGGCTTGATCACCTGAATGGGTTCTGCGGCAATCGAGGCGGAAACCAGCCCCAGACTCGCCACCATTGCTAAAACAACACTTCCGTTTTTCATCGTATCTATCACCTAGAAAATACTGCAGAGCATCAACGCTCATCTACATACCATAAAGATGGGAATCGCCAGAACCCGCAAACTCCTCGCCGCTTCTGGCGTTTGTCCCACCGCCTCAGTGCCAATACCTTACGATCAGCGCCGGTAATTATAGAATTAGTCTAAATCCAAATGTGTTGACGCCGGTCAATCAAGGCGCAAATTTTTTGAAAAAATAAACGGGGAAATAAATGGACAGAAAAAACCGGTTCTGCTACGAACGGCTGTTGCGGACCCGCACCACGACATCGATGCCCTCGAGCACCAGGCCTTCTGGCATATTCCTGGAAATATAATGGGTCACATCCTGGTCATCCATGTCAATGAGGCTGCCTGCATCCACATTGTAGAGATGATAGTGGGAAGAAGTATTCGAGTCATAGAAGGTGCGGGAAGCATCCACGAATATCTCGCGCACCAGGCCTTTTTGCGCAAACAGATTGAGCGTGTTGTACACCGTTGCGCGGGAAACCCGTTTTGCAGACTTGCTCACCTCCTCAAACACCTGATCCGCCGTAAGGTGCTGGTGGCGCGAAAACAGCATTTCCGCAATGGCCTGGCGCTGCGGCGTGGCGTAAACGCCAACGCTGGCCAAATACTGCCGAATTTCTTCCGCTCGATTGTTTGCTAATACAGAACTCATGAAAAACCCTACTACACCGGACGAACGCCCAGATTATCCACCCAGCCACTTGCCTGCATCATCCCTTGCTGCCATTTGTGACGCAAGTATACTCTGTCGTAAGGTTTTTTTGAATACCGGCGGGTTTCTCCCCGTATAAAACCATTCAATATTCCCCCTTTTCAGCAGCCGGGATGAAGGGATCCCGTTCGCCCTGCTTGCGTTTTCAGCGAAAAGCCATCTCTGGTTTCAACAATTCCAGGCCCTGCAAATACTAGGGAATCCAATAGGTTCTGCTGCACTGAAAAACCCCGCAAACAGCCTTTGTGGATGGCAAATTATTTGGGGTGCCCTTGAGCCAATTCTGCGCATTGATATTGCAGACAAGCGCACAGTGGGGTAATTTGCAGCCTGCAATCAAACTACCCGCCTCCTGTTCATGCGACAATTTCCGATATGAGTAGAAAAAAGCCCGAAAATCTCAGTTTTGAAGAAGCCCTGAGCGAACTGGAAACCCTGGTGGATCACCTGGAGC
>Ga0256834_1000897_pt1 | contig 21067 bp, 18 predicted proteins | sample 4281140metaG_FD_190536 | JGI IMG/M metagenome (GOLD analysis project Ga0256834, IMG submission 190536) | Hydrothermal vent microbial communities from East Pacific Rise, Pacific Ocean - 4281-140 | ecosystem: Environmental > Aquatic > Marine > Hydrothermal vents | place: Pacific Ocean: East...
GTGGGCATCAGCGCGGACAGCTGTATCAGTCACGGGGATTTCCGTGACAAATACGGGCTGACCATCGAGCTGGTGGCGGATACGGACAATGAAGCCTGTGAGGCCTATGGCGTCATGCAGGTCAAATCCAAAAATGGAGTGGAGCGCCGGGGCATTCAGCGTTCGACTTTCGTGATCGACAAGAACGGGGTGATCCGGCATGCCCTGTATGGGGTTGCCCCGAAAGACCATGCCAGGGATGTGTTGGCGCTGATAAAAGAGCTGTAAGACTATCCGGCGTTGCGGGCTGGTTTTTTTCTGCTGCCTTTATGGTGCTTGCGGCCCCGCTTGTTGTTTTTCCCCTTGGGCGGTTTCTTGTCCGCTGGACGTAACGCCATCTTGCGTCCGGCGACCCGCGCCTTCTGCAGGATTTCCATGACTTCCCTTGGCATGCCTTCCGGCAGATCCACGGTAGTGAAGTCATCGTGAATCTCGATGGCGCCGATGTAGCAGCTTTCGATGCCGGCTTCGTTGGCAATGGCGCCGACGATGTTGCCGGGCTTCACATCATGATTGTAACCGGCATCAATGATGAAACGCTCCATTTCCAGATCGGGAAATTCTTTTAGTGGCAGGGCCTTGGGGGAGAATCCGCTTTTGCGGGCGCCGGCCTTGCCGGTGTCTTCTCCGCGCACTTTCTGCGTTTTCGGTTTTCTGGGCGGATCCTTGATCAACAACGGGTCGCTGCCCTGGGCCAACAGCGCCAGGGCCGAGGCGACCTGCATGGGATCCAGGTCATTCTCCTTGCGGAGTCCTTCGAGAATATCTTCGTAGATGCCCAGGTCCTCGGTAGCCAGGGTGTCGAGAATGCGCTGCTTGAATTTCGCCACGCGCTTGTCGTTGATGTCCGAGGTGCTGGGCATGTGCATCTGTTCGATGGGATGGCTGGTGGCCTTTTCGATGGCGCGCAGCAGACGCCTTTCCTTGGGCGCCACGAACAGGATGGCTTCCCCCTTGCGTCCGGCGCGCCCGGTGCGCCCGATACGATGCACATAGGATTCCGTGTCATAGGGAATGTCATAGTTGAGCACATGGCTGATGCGCTCTACATCCAGCCCCCGGGCAGCCACGTCGGTTGCGACCAGGATATCGAGCTTGCCGTTTTTCAGGCGCTCCACGGTTTTTTCCCGTTGGTTTTGCGCTATGTCGCCGTTGAGCGCCTCCGCGGCATAGCCCCGGGCGGACAGTTTGTCGGCCAGCTCCACGGTGGCGATACGGGTGCGCACGAAGATCAGCATGGCGTCGAAGTTTTCCACCTCCAGCAGTCTGGTCAGGGCGTCCAGCTTGTGCAGGCCGCTTACCAGCCAGTAGCGCTGGTGAATGGTGGTTGCGGTGCTGGTTTTCGATTTGATGCGTACTTCGATTGGCTGGCGCAAATGCTTGTGCGCCACCTTGCGGATCACATCCGGCATGGTGGCGGAGAACAGGGCGGTCTGGCGTTCCTCCGGGGCCTGTTCCAGAATCCATTCCACATCGTCGATGAATCCCATGCGCAGCATTTCGTCGGCTTCGTCCAGCACCAGTGTTTTCAACCCGTCCAGCTGCAGGGTGTTGCGCCGCAGATGATCCATCACCCGCCCCGGCGTGCCGACCACCACATGCACGCCGCGCTTGAGCAGGCGCAACTGCTGGCTGAAGGCCTGGCCGCCATAGATGGGCAGCACATGGAATCCCTTCATGTGGTGGGCGTAGGTCTGGAATGCCTCCGCCACCTGAATGGCCAGCTCCCGGGTGGGGGTCAGCACCAGCACCTGGGGCTTTTGCTGCTTGATGTCGATTTTTGCCAGCAGGGGCAGGGCGAAGGCGCCGGTTTTTCCGGTTCCTGTCTGCGCCTGCCCCAGCAGGTCTTTCCCTTCCCGCAGCAGTGGGATGCACTGTTCCTGGATCGGGGAGGGGGTTTCGTAGCCGATGTCGGCCAGCGCCCTGCGTAATACGGGGGGCAGTCCCAGTTCCTCGAAGGAAAGGGGATGGTCAGATGTGGACATGTGGTGCCTGCGGAGGGAAAAGGAAATGCTGTATTGCGGCTTGCAGTATAACAGATATTGCCGGCCCGATTTCTCCAACAGAAAGCGCAGCGCCACATGGCGGTGGATTTGCTAGGATAAAAGGCCGGCTTACCGTTTTGGGTCGATTATGTCCTTGCGCACACGAATCCTGCTGTTTCTGTTCGGCTTTGCCTTGCTGCCGCTGTTGGCGGCGGTGGTGATCAACCTGCCCCTGGTGCTGGATCGTGTGGAATTGTTCTACCGCCAGGCATTTTTGCAGAACCTGCGTGCGGATTTTTCGGATCTGGACACCCATCTGGCGAGCCGGGATGAAATGATACGCCTGCTGGCGAAGCTGCCCGAGCCTGGTGTGGTTCTGGGGGAGCAGCAGGGGGATGAGGCCGGGATGGATCTGGCGCGCCAAAAGTATACGGAATGGATCAACCGTATTCTGAGTGATCAGCTGGATATCGTAGATATACTTTTTCTCGATCACGATGGCATGGCGCGCTTCTGGCTGTCTCGCAGTACGGAAACCCGCCTGTGGGAGCCAACCATGGTTCCGCCTCATTTGCCTTCCGCCGACTCCATTGACGTGGTCATGCAGGCCGCCACGCCCGCGGTGTTGCTGACGCCGGTAGTGGTGAATGAAGACGCCAGTGATCTTTCCCGCGCCATGACCTTGCAATTGCTCAGTCCTTTGGGGCCGGGTGAAGGCAAGCCCACCTATGGGGTGGTGGTGATGACCGTGGACATCGGCGGCCTGGTGCGCCGGGATCCGGGAACCTTATGGGTGCATGATGACGGACGGTATCTGTCTGCCCCGGGCATTGCGCCCCACGCAAAAAACGCCTTTGAGGAATTTCCGGGGTTGGAAGAGTCGTTCTCCCAGCGGAAATTGTTCATGTGGGAAGGAGATGACGGAAAAACCGTTATCTGGGTTCCCTTGCTGAGAACGGAGAATGACCGGCCCCTGTGGGTGGGGCGGTATGTCCAGGACAAACCCCTGCGTGATCTCAGGGATGCTTTGATTCTGCGGGTGTTGGCGATCATTTTCGTGCTGGTGTTGGTGATCGGGGTGTTCGCCCGCTTGGTTGCGGCGCGCCTGGAGCGCTATGGTGCAGAGCTGTTCAAGGGCATTCAGCGGGTGGTGGGAAAATCCGAAGCGGTGCAGTTTCGCTGGCGCGGCAGCCCGGAGCTGCAACAGCTGGGCGAGAATCTTTCCATGCTCTCCCAGACCCATGCGCAAAACCTGCAGGAGCTGCAAGGGCACACGCGGGCGCTGGAGGAATCCAACCGCTACAAATCCGAGTTTCTCTCCAATGTGAGCCATGAATTGCGCACGCCGCTCAACTCCATCTTGCTGCTCTCGAAATTGCTGGTGAAGGAAGACCAGGGACTGAACGAGGAGCAGCGCCAGCAACTGCGCGTCATTCATGAAGCAAGCGTTGATCTGCGGGGGTTGATCGACAACATTCTGGATTTGTCCCGTATCGAGGCGGGACGTTTGCTGCCCAATGTGGAGGAAACGGATTTGCATGCCCTGCTGGAAGAGCTGGCGAGCCTCATGCGCCCCCAGTTTGCGGAAAAGGGATTGCAACTGGAACTGGACATTGCCGATGTCGCACCGGCGCGGATTCACACGGATCCGGACAAGCTGAAGCAAATTTTGAAAAACTTCCTCTCCAATGCCTTGAAATTCACCATGCAGGGAAAAGTCATATTGGGACTGGCGGCCGCACATGAACCCTTTGCAGTGTGTCTTTGGGTAAGGGATACGGGCATTGGCATTCCCGAGGAAAAGCAGAAACTGATTTTTGAAGCCTTCAAGCAGGCCGACGGCTCCACCCGCCGTCGCTATGGAGGAACCGGCCTGGGTCTGAGTATCAGCCGTGAACTGGCTTTGATTCTGTGCGGGGAAATCCGGGTCGAGAGCCGGCCGGGGGCGGGTGCGCAGTTTTCCCTGCGACTGCCTGCGGAATGTGGAGAAATGCCCCGGCCCAAGACCATGCTCCCGGAAGGTGGAAATACATCCGCGCCGGATACCGCGCTTCAGCCAGCGCCTGTTGCGGATTACTCTGGACGCAAGGCGTTGTTGGTGGAGCAGGATCTCCATGTGCTGCTGAAATTCAGCAAGATCCTGGAATCCTGGAATATCCGGGTGCTGGCGGCAGGGGATGAAGAAGAAGTGCTGGAAACCCTGGAAGATGAAACCGATATTGATATAGTACTGGCAGGGGAGCGTGCAATGGACTGGCGTCGTCTGTCGGAAATCGTCAGCGGCAATACCGCCCGGCCCGTATTGGTCGTAGGGCTTTCCGGCGATCCCCAGGCGGAGGGGGCGGATCTGGTGTTGCCGCCGGAAATCAATGCCCATACCCTGAATGCCATTTTGCAACAACGGTTTTCATCATGAACAATAGGAATCATCGTTATGCCGGTTTCAAGCTGCTGGTCGTTGATGACAACCAGCACAACCTGTTTACCTTGCGTTCCCTGGTCAGCAGGCATATGGATGTGGAGATGCTGGAAGCCGAGAGCGGCAAGGAGGCCCTGGAACTGGCTCGCGCCAACCCGGATATCGACCTGATCATCCTGGATGTGCAAATGCCGGAAATGGACGGCTTCGAAACGGCGCGAATGCTGAAGCTCTACAAGAAGACCAGCGAGATCCCGGTGATTTTCCTTACCGCTGCATTCAAGACCGAAGAGTTTCAGCAAAAAGGTTATGATGTGGGAGCAGCGGATTATTTGCTCAAGCCTATCGACGACAACCAGTTGCTGAACAAGATCAGCACCTATTTTCGCCTTATCGAAAAAGAGCGTGAGCTCAACCGGATGCTGGAGCAGAAGGTGGCGGAGCGCACCAGAGAGCTGTATCAGGCCAACCAGCACCTGGAGAACATTCTGCGTTACATGGGGGAAGCGCTGCTGGTGCTTACTCCCCAGGGCAACATCAGGCAGGTCAATCCCGCCGCCTGTGAAATGCTCGGCTATGATGCGCAGGAGCTGGAAGGCATGAGTATCGGCGATGTGTTCGAAGAGCAGGGCAGGGAACAGGCCAATGCCTTCATGGGCATGTGGCTGGAGGCCCTGATTCGCGCTGGCGCCTTGCGCGAGATCGAAGCCGCCTTTATCGCCAAGGATGGCAGACGTGTTCCCATCCTGTTTTCGCGCACGGCGATTGTCGATCAGCAGGGAGAGATTGACGAGATCATCTGTATCGCCAAGAATATGTCCGGCTATTGTCGCGTGGACGAGGCCGAATCCATGAACCCAGAAAGTGAAATCGCATGAACAAGCCAACTGTTTCCGGCATTCCCGCAGATGAAGATCCCACCATGACGGCCAATGCGTTGAAGGCCATGGCTCACCCCCTGCGCTGGAAAATCCTTTGCACCCTGGGTGAGACGGAGCTGTCCGTGGGGGAGATCGTCTCCCGTACCGGCACTTCCCAGAGCAATATTTCCCAGCACCTCGAACAACTGCGCAACAAGAATATCGTCACTTCCCGCAAGGAAGCGAACCGGATCTATTACCGGATCCGCAATGGCAAGCTGCTGGAGCTCATTGGCACCATGCGCGAGGTGCTGTGCCCGGTCAATCTGGATGATCGCTATGACCGCTGAAGAGGCTTTGTTCGCCTAATCAGCCGCCGGTCAGCTTTCCTGCGATGCGAAAACCGGCGATATAGGTGCCGGCGGCGGAACCTATGGTGCTGAACAGGAATACCAGTAGCGTGCGCGACACGCGGTTTTTCCACCAGCCCGTCCAGTGCGTCGTGTCATGACGCAGCCGTTCAAAATCTTTTACCGTGGGTTTGCGCAGCCATAGCTCCGCAGCGGCTGTTACCATGCCGGCGCCTATGGTCGGATTCAGTGAGGTGATAGGCGCGGCGATGAAGGCGGTGATCACGGTAAGTGGGTGGGCGCCCGCCAGCGCCGCGCCCGCCGCAGACAAACTGCCGTTGATCAATACCCAACTCCAGACCAGTTGCCATCCCAACTCCGGGCTGCGGTAAAAACCGATGCCGAAGCCAAGGAATACCAGGGCCACGATGATCCAGGGTACAATCTTCGGCCAGCGGGAAGGTTCTGGCAGTCTGTCCAGTTCCTCCACGCACGCGGCCGGATCCGCAATGCCCTGGCGCAGCTTGTTGCTGATGCCCTTGAGATGTCCCGCCCCCACCACGGCGAGAATGTCTTCATGGCCTTTTTCCTCGATTTCCTGGGTGAGCCTGGCGGCCATATAGGTGTCGCGCTCGTCGATCAGGGGGATATACAGGTCTTCCCTGTCGTGGGCGAACTCGGCGAAGGTGGTCTCCAGCATGTCGCCTTCCTTGAGTTTCTCGATTTCTTCCTCTTCCACTTCTTCGCGGGAGATCAGCGACAGCAGCAATCCCGTGAACAGGGTCCAGCGCTTCCACCAGGGGAGATTGCCGGCGGTGCGCTTCAGGGTGACGCCTATCTCCCGGTCGATGAGCAGCACCGGCAGATGATGCTTTTGCGCCAACTCGATGGCTTTTCGCTGTTCCGCGCCGGGTTCGATGCCGAATTGTTCCGCGATGCGCTGCTGATAGGCCCCCATGGCCAGATTGGCGATGACCATGGAAGCCTTGCCGCTGCGGAATACTTCCATGAGATTCATCTTCGCCAGGGAGTCGGGTGAGAGGATGGCGTTGTAACGGCTGGGGCACAATTCCACTGCAACGGCGTCATAGGCATTGCTTTCAATCAGTTGCTCCACCATTTCGGCGCTGGTTCGGGAAACATGCGCCGTGCCCAGCAAGGTGAGTTTGCTGCCTTCGATGCTGAGTTCTTCGATGGGTTCCTGGGAATGAGTATCCGGCATGATTTGTTTGTTTGCATTACAGGGGTGGGCTGGGATAATACCAGCAGAATCACTCAGGATGGAGTTCGGCGCGTGAAAAAAGTTTCCATACAAACACTTGTCCTGCTTGCAATGCTGTCGTTGGCGCTGCTTGCCAGTGGATGCGGGACGATAGAGAAAGCGAGCCAAAACCAGAAAATGCATGAGCGCCTGAAAGCCTATGCCCATGAAGTGCGCTGGGGCGCGTTGGAGGCCTTGCCCGCCTATTTGCGGCCGGCCATGGTGGCGGAGCAGAAGGCCATTGCCAAGGATCCCGGCAATATTCGCGTAACCGAATATGAAGTGGTGGTGCCGCCGGCCCCGGCGGGTGAGAACAAGATCGTGCAAACGGCCCGCATCGACTACCTGTTTCGCGACCGCCAGGTGGTGCGCAGCATCGTGGACCAGCAGTCCTGGGAATATGAACCGGAAACCAAGCAGTGGTTTCGCGCCAATGCCATTCCCGCCTTCGAATAATGGCGTGAGCCGCCTTTCCCTGTTTTGACGGAGAAAACTGTCCGCATGAAATACCAGGATCTTAGAGACTTTCTATCTCAGTTGGAGCAACAGGGCGAACTGCGGCGCATACAGGCGGAAATAGATCCCGTACTGGAAATGACGGAGATCAGCGACCGGGTGTTGCGCGCCGGCGGCCCGGCCCTGTTGTTCGAGAACCCCCGCGGCCATGATGCGCCGGTGCTCACCAATCTCTTTGGCACCACCAAACGGGTCGCCATGGGCATGGGAGAAGAATCGGTGACGGCGTTGCGCGAGGTGGGAAAGCTGCTGGCCACCCTCAAGGAACCGGATCCCCCAAAAGGCATGAAGGATGCCTGGGAAAAGCTCCCCCTGTACCGCAAGGTGCTGGACATGGCGCCCAGGGAGCGCAAGTCCGCGCCCTGCCAGGAAGTCATCATTGCCGGCGAGGACGTGGACTTGTCCCGCATTCCCATCCAGACCTGCTGGCCGGGCGATGCCGGTCCCTTGATTACCTGGGGACTGGTGATTACCCGGGGGCCGGAAAAGCCGCGTCAGAATTTGGGTATCTATCGCATGCAGGTGATAGGCCGTAATCGGGTCATCATGCGCTGGCTGGCGCATCGTGGCGGCGCCCTGGATTTCCGCGAGTGGCAGCAGGCCCGTCCCGGAGAGGCCTTTCCCGTATCCGTGGCCCTGGGCGCCGATCCGGCAACCATTCTCGCAGCGGTGACGCCGGTTCCCGATACCCTGTCGGAATACGCCTTCGCCGGCCTGCTGCGGGGTTCCCGCACGGAAGTAACCAAAAGCCTGGGAAACGACTTGCAGGTGCCCGCGTCCGCGGAATATGTACTGGAGGGAGTGATCCATGCGGATGACATGGCCCCGGAGGGGCCGTTCGGCGATCATACGGGTTACTATAACGAGGTGGACGATTTTCCCGTGTTCACCATCGAACGGATTACCCATCGTCCCGACCCCATCTATCACAGCACCTATACCGGCCGGCCGCCGGACGAGCCGGCGATTCTCGGTGTGGCATTGAATGAAGTGTTCGTTCCCATTCTGCAAAAACAATTTCCGGAGATCATCGATTTCTATTTGCCGCCGGAAGGCTGTTCCTACCGTATGGCGGTGGTGAGCATGAAGAAACAGTATCCCGGCCATGCCAAGCGGGTGATGTTCGGAGTCTGGTCTTTTCTGCGGCAGTTCATGTACACCAAGTTTGTGATTGTCACGGACGATGACATCAATGCACGGGACTGGAACGACGTGATCTGGGCCATGACCACGCGCATGGATCCGGCCCGGGACACGACCCTGGTGGAGAATACGCCCATCGACTATCTGGATTTCGCTTCGCCGGTTTCCGGTCTGGGCTCGAAGATCGGCTTCGACGCCACCAACAAATGGCCGGGGGAAACCAGCCGTGAATGGGGCAGCCCCATTGTCATGGACGAAGCGGTCCGCGCAAGAATCGATGCGCTTTGGGACGAGCTGGGGCTGGACGGCGTCTGAGTGCCTGCGGCCGGGGATACGTTTGCCGTCGCCTGATTCCATGCCCCGGGACGTCGCCCGGATCAATGCGCTTCTGGAAGAGATTCTGGAAGTGGAGTTTTCCTTTTTGCACACCGGGACAATCGCTGCTGCGCTGTCGCGGCTGCCCCGGGACAGCCGGAAATTCATCCTGCAATGGACGCGGCGGGTTTCCAGCACCAATATCCAGCTGGCCTTCGAGTTCGCCAGCCGCGCCGGACAGGCCCTTGCAGCCATGGACGAGGAAATGATCTCCGCCTGGTGCCTGCATGCCATGGATACCTACGATAGCGCTGGTCTGCATCCGGCCATGAAAGTCATCAAGGATTTACAGGGGTTTGTGGAAACAGGCCATTTGCGCGCGCGGGCTGCGCTGTGGGAGCAGGTGCGTCCGGTTCTCGGGCCTTTCATACAGGGGCTGTCGGGGCGCATGCTGCACATGGAGGAGGGCGGTAGCGCATGGACGGATGGCGATACCCTCTATCTCCCGGGGATGCTGGCGTATTTTGCTGAAGAGGAACAGAACTTCCAGCTCTACAAGGCCCTTGCCACTCATCTGTGGGCGCATACCAGATACGGTACATTGAACATAGACCCGGAACTGCTGCTGGCCCCCTGGGAAAACCGGCAGCGGGCGATACACTGGTTCCATGTACTGGAAACCCTGCGCCTGGATTGCCGCTTGCAGCAGGATTTGCCCGGGCTGTACCGCCAGATGCGGCGCCTGCAACAGCGGCTCGATGGTGGCCGGTGGCCGGATGTTCCGGCGGAGGTATTGTCAAGTCTGCAAGAATCCTCATCCACGCCTCACGACAGTGTGCGACTGTTGCGGAAGCTGTATGCCTCTTCGCCGCCACGCCTGCCCTGTTATGCCGGGGAACTGAAACTGGAAGAAGCCTGGGTGGCCAGGGAACAGCGTCTCTTGCGCGACCAGGCGCGTTTTCGCCATGCCTTGCGGGTGATCGCAGATGATATTTCGACAGATGCGCAGCAATCACCACCGTTTTCCCTGCGGGAAAAGCGTCAGGACGCGGGTTTTGCGGAATTGCCGGAAATGGAATTGATGATCGCCGATCAGGTGGTGCCTGTGCCGGAATCCATGAAGCAGTTGATCACTTCCATTCGTTTGGATCTTGCGGCCATCCCGGAAGAATATCTCGTTCCGGCGGGGGAAGGCGAATATGATCCTTCCCTGCTGGAAGATGAAAGCCTGGATCCGGATGACGTATGGGGCGGAACCTATCATGAAGAGGGCGCTTTCTTCTATGACGAGTGGGATTTTGGCAGGCAGCATTACCGCAAGAACTGGTGTGTGCTCAGGGAGCTGGAGCCGCAACCCGGCGACAGCAGCTTCTATGACCAGACCAGAGAGAAATATCGTGGTCTGATACACTCGTTGCACCGTACCTTTGAAGTGTTGCGGGGAGAGGACAGAGTGCTGCGCCGCCAGCCGGTTGGGGAGGATATCGATATCGACGCTTTTGTGGAAGCGCTGGCCGACATGCGTTCCGGCATGGAGATGTCTGATCAGGTCTATGCCCGCATGCGCCGGGATGAGCGTAATATTGCCGTGTTGTTCATGGTGGATATGTCCGGCTCCACCAAGGGCTGGATCAATGAGGCGGAACGGGAATCCCTGGTGCTGCTGACGGAATCGTTGCAGATCCTGGGTGACCGTTATGCCATTTATGGTTTTTCCGGCTGGGCGCGGAAACGCTGCGAAGTATTTCGCATCAAGACCTTTGCAGATCCGCTGGATGATGCCGTTAAGGCGAATATCGCCGCCATCGAAGCAAAAGACTATACCCGCATGGGGGCGCCGATCCGGCATTTTACCCGGATGCTGGAAGCCGTGGAGGCCAGAACCAAATTGTTGATCACGCTTTCCGATGGCAAGCCGGACGACTATGATCATTATTACCGTGGCGAGTACGGCATCGAGGATACCCGCCAGGCGTTGTTTGAAGCGCGGATGGCGGGAATCCATCCGTTTTGCATCACTATAGACAGGGAAGGCGCAGACTATCTGCCGCATATGTACGGCAAAGCCAATTATGTGGTGCTGGATGAGGTGGCGAAACTGCCCTTAAAGGTTTCCGATATCTACCGTAGGATTACCAGTTGAATGCCGGATAAATAGCAGAGGAGAAAGAGCCGATGAAAAAAACAGTTGTTACCCTGTTGGCGATGGCAAGCATGGGGGTTGCGCAGGCGCAACCTGGCGCGCCTGCCTATGCCTACGGATATGCACCACCCGTACCCGTGCCAGTGATGCCGGAGGCCACCAAAGACAGCCCGGCCGCCCTGCTGGAAGAAGGCATGGGGCGCCTGCTGGCGCATTTGCGCCGTGCAGACCTGGATGCGCACTCCCTGGGGCAGTTTCTGGATAGCGAAATCGCGCCCTATTTTGATTTTTCCTATATGGCCAAATCCGCGGCGGGAAACATGTATCGCCATATGAGCGCCGACCAGAAGTCGCGCATGGCGGAACGTATCAAGCGGCAATTTCTTTCCACCATGGTGCAGCGTCTGGTCAGTTACAACAACCAAAGCGTAAACATCATTTCCCAACGCCTGCGCGCTGATGGCCGTACTGGCGTCGTGACCGCATCGATCATCGGGCCGCAAGGCTATCCCGCCCGCCTGGATTTTCGTTTCTACAAGGCGCGAGAGGGGTGGAAGGTATTCGATGTAATGGCCAACGGGCAAAGCGCAGTGGTGCATTATCGCCGCCAGTTCCGCCAGGCCATGTATATGCCGAGGGGGAACAATCAGCAGCCGCTTGCGCGCCCTTATCGCCAGATTTCGTCTGGCTCATAAGATGTTTTCGTTTCGGAAGCCGGTGGATAGATGACTTCTCCTCCAGGCCAGGGGCTGGGAAAAGGCATGATCTTCGCCGCCTGGATTCTGTTGCTGCTGTTGCTGACCCTCTTTTTCGGTCAGGTGCTGGAAGACCGGGAGAATCCGAATTCGGCTCCCGGGGGGAGCGTTTCGCCCCAGGGTGTGCGGGAAGTCGTGCTGGAGCGCAATGCCCAGGGGCATTATGTCGCCAGCGGCATGATCAACGGCCATCCTGTGGTCTTCCTGCTGGATACGGGGGCCACGGATGTCGCCGTCTCGGAGGCGTTGGCGAACAAGCTTGGCCTGGAAAAACGTGGAGGCGCCTTCAGCCATACCGCCAATGGCGTGGTGGCGGTATGGCAGACGGTGCTGGATCGCGTGACCCTGGGAGTGATTGAAATGCGCAATGTCCGCGCCACCATCCTCCCTGAGCTCATGCCTGCCAATCAGGTGCTGCTGGGTATGAGTTTTCTGAAAAAGCTGGAAATGATACAGCGTGACGGGGTATTGACTCTGCGGCAGATCCGCTGATACGGGTATTTCACCCGTTCACTGAAGCGTGGACTGATCATCAGGCGGGACAGCCAGGCGTAAAAAAGCCAGCGGCATGAAGAATGACGCTGGCCTTCGATTGTATGGGCGTGTAACAGCTTTGCTGATTACTTCGACACCACATCCTTGAGTGCCTTGAGAGCAGTTACCTTTACGGTAATGCTGGCGGGTTTGGCTGCAATTTTCATGGGTTCGCCAGTGGCGGGGTTGCGTCCCATGCGTGACTTGCGGGCAGGCTTCTTTACGCGGCGGATTTTCACGCCGGTATCAGGGATGGCGAATTCGCCGGAACCGCGTTTCTTGATGTGTCTGGTGATGAGGTCGCCCAGGGAGGCGAATACGGCTGCGACTTCCTTTTTGGCCAGTCCCGTGTCTTCCGCGATGCTGGTCAGGATTTCGCTCTTGGTTTGCTTCTTGGCGATGGCGGTCAGTTTTTTCGTTGGCTTCTTTGGTGATTTCCTGGGAAGTACTTTTTTGGTAGTCTTTTTCATCATTTGACTAACTCTCCTCGTGTTTTCGTGGTATCCGTAGCGGAACTTACCATATTATTTTTTGTTGCCATAGTGAAAATGTGGTTTGAGTTGCGCCAGAAGGTGGATTTTCCCCTGATTTATGCAAGATTTCGCGGTTGGCGCCTGTAGCGCGCCTGCGCAAGGGCGCTATTTCTTGCGTTCCTTTTTCAATTCCTCGGCTTCGGCCTGCATTTTTTTCAGCCGTGATTCCAGCCGGGCTGTCTGGTAGAAATCCAGCCCTGGCGTGCGCAGCGCAATTTTCAGTTGCAATAGGGCTGGCTCCAATGCACCCATCAGATAGTAATGCGTGGCCATATGTTCATGGCTTTCCGCCTCATCGCCAAGTGCTGCGGCCGCCTTCGCCAGGAGCTTGAAGGTTCGGGTGTTCTCCGGCTGCAGGGCGGCCAGCTGCTTGAGTTTCTTGTAGGCGTCCTGCGCTCTTCCCGCCTGGAGGTAGAACTCGGCCAGGGTTACCTGCAGGGGATAGCTCAATGGAAACTTGTGTGCACTTTTTTCCAGCCGTTCGATGGCCAGGCGCCTGTTTCCGGCATCCATGTCGGCGCGTGAGGCGGTAATGATGAACTCCAGCGTGTCAGGATGCGCCTGCATCAGCTTGCCCAGCTCTTCGGCGGCCTCTTCGTGCCGGCCGTTGTGCAGCAGCGCCAGGCTCAGTCCATACCGGGCCGCCGCCTGGTCGCGGTAGCGCCCTTCCTTCAATATGGTTCGGAAATATGCAACCGCCTGTTCGGGCTGGTCGAAGCTCTGTTCCTTCAAGGCGGCTCTGAGCAGCAGATAGCGGCTGCTGTCGGGTCTTTGCCGGTAGGGGTATTTTTCGGCGCGACCCAGGGAGTCGGCAATACGGGAATTGGTGACCGGATGGGTACGCAGAAATTCGGGCAGCTCCCTGCCATAGCTGCGGTTGGCCCTGCCCATGCGGGTGAAGAAGCTGGGCATGGCGCGGGGATCGTAGTCGGCGTCGTGGAGAATGCTGATACCCAGGCGATCCGCCTCTTTCTCGTTGTGGCGGGTGAAGTTGATCTGTTGTTGTTTCATGGCCGCCTGGGCGCCCATGGTTGCAGCGATGGCGGCATCGCCACCCGCCGCTGCGCCAAGGATGATGGCGGCGATGAGGGCGGCCCCCTGAATCAATCCCATGTTGCTGGCGGCGTACCAGGCGCGCTGCAGGTGTTTCTGGGTGACATGGGTGATTTCATGGGCCAGCACCGCGGCCAGTTCGCTTTCCGACTCCGTGGTGAGCACCAGTCCCGTGTAGATGCCGATATAACCGCCTGGCCCTGCATAGGCATTGACCTGGGGGCTGTCCACCAGGAAGAAAGTGAATTTCGAGCCTTGTCCCTGGCTGTGTTCCACCAGGCTGTTTCCCAGTTTGTTGATGTAGTCATCCAGCAGGGGATCGGTGATGACGGGCTGGGACGCCCGGATGTAGCGCATGAAGGTCTTGCCCAATTGCTTTTCCTGGGCCGGGGTGAACATGTTGCCGGAAGCGGCGCCGATGTCGGGCAGATCGTCGCCGCTGATGCTCCATGCCTGGAAGGGAGACAGACCCAGACAAAGGCTGAGTACGAGACTCAGGCAGCGGTGGTGCAGTCGGGAAATGATCATCTAGGGCCTGTTATTCACCGGGCGAGGCAGAATGAGTGAAATGTCGCCACACCACAGGGAGTGAATGATAACGCTGCTGGGTGGAAAAACCGCCCCAGCCCGACGGGTTGCGCCGGAAAAGGCGCCATTCGGCGTTGCTGCTCGTCTATTTGGAACACCAAACTTCTCTCCTCGCGCCTTGAATGGCGCATTTTTTTCGGTGCAACAGAGCCGGTTGAATTTGTATCAACAGGTTCTAGTTGAGTTGTATGCGTTGCCCCCAGGGGGGCTGCTCTTTGCCTTTCACTAACCACAAGACAGGGTAGGCGGGCGCAAGTTCCGGAAAGCGTCCCTGCAAATCGGAAAAATACACCAGTACCTCCGGTGTGGCGGGCTGTTGTTCGATCCACTGGAAGACGGGGCGAAAATCGGTGCCTCCGCCGCCATGGATGGAGGTTTGCAGGGAGAGTTCTTCCCATGGTTCGAATACCCAGGGCGCATTTTCGGCGATAACCGTATCACAGGCAATCAGTGCGACACGGGCGCGTATCTGGCCCTTGAGGGCAGTGATCTCGGAGAGAAATTCATCGATTTCCTCCTTGCGGATGGAGCCGCTGGTATCCACCGCGACCACCATATCTACCTGGTTGCTGTGCAGGGAAGGCAGAATGGCGTCGCCCTGGCTGCGGCGAGACTGGCGCATATAGCTGTAGTCGTCCCGGGCGGCGGTTGTCATATAGCGCGCCAGCAGGACCCGCCAGGGCAGGCGCGGCTGCAGCAGATGATCGATCATGCGCGCCATGGCGCCATTCATCTTGCCTGCCTGGATGGCTTGTTGCGCCGCGCCCGCCATGCGCTGCCGCCATTGCACATCCAGGGTCTCCTGTTCTTCTGGCGTCAAGGGAGGAGGCCCGGCTTTTGGTTGGTCTTGTTGCCGGGGTTCGTTTTTCTCTTTGTTCCGAGGGGTATCATTGCCGCCTTCGCCGTTCTGGTCATACAGGTGTGCGTCCATGGTTTCCTGGTTGTCATCGTCCTGTAACAAAGGATAGATTTCCTCAGCGGTCATGCCCTTGTATTCGTCCATGATCCGGGTGTCATAGGGTGGAGTGAGTCCGTCTTCCACCAGCAGGGGGTTGATGGCGTAGTCGCAGGCGAGGTTCCAGCGATGCAGCAGCCGGTGCTGGCGCCGGGAGAAATGGGAGAGCGCGCAGTGCAGGGCTTCGTGTGCGAGCATGAACTGGGTTTGCGCCAGGCTCAGGGAGTTGATGTATTGCGGATTGAAATAGAATTTTCTGGCGTCGGTGCCGGTCGTGGGGCACCAGTCCGGACTGGCCTCTACCATGGGCAGGCGCAATACCAGGGCGCCGAGAAAGGGCTTGTCCAGAATCAGGCGGGTGCGCGCTGCGGCCAGCTTGGTATGGATCGCGGCCTGATCCAGTTCAGCCATGGAGCATGACTTCGCCAACAGCGGAGGCCCAGTTGGTGAACTCCGGCACCTGGAACAGTTGGTCGCCGATGGCGCGATGCAGATCGGATACCAGCATCACCCCCATTTCCTTTTGTGGAAAACGGTTGGCATAGTCCAGGATGCGGCCGATCATCTCATTGGCGTCCGCCTGTGCTCTGATGCGGATGGCGCGGCCCACCAAGGCGGTTGCCACGGCGTATTGCAGATCGATTTCATCCGGCACGGGCACTTCCTTTCCCTGGAGGATGTGATCCAGGTCTGGCATCTGTTCCAGACTGTCGATGAAAGCATGCAATTCGATGCCGGCGGCAGGACCCACGCAGGCCTGTAAGGCGCCCGGGAGCAAGGCGGGTTGATTGCCAAATTTCTGCAGGCTGCGGTGTGCGAACTCCCAGGAACGGGGGGAGGGAAAGGCGACAGGGTTGTGCGCTGCATCAAAATCGAACAGCAGTTCCGGGCGAAAGCGCAGAAAAGCAATGACCCGCTCGTCGATGCCGTTGTTCCAGGCCCAGGTTACCCAGTCGTCCAGGTTGGTTTCCATTTCAAAATGGGAAAGGCGGTTGGCCAGGGGTGCTGGCATGGTGTAGGTCACGCCACGGTCTCCCTGGCGGTTGCCGGCGGCAAAGATCGCCCAGCCCGGGGGCACCTCATATTCACCCAGCCTGCGATCCAGAATCAGCTGATAGGCGGCGGCGGATACGCTGGGGGGTGCGGAGGTGATTTCGTCCAGAAACAGAATGCCCTGGGCGCCATGCCTGGCGGCATTCGGCAAGATGCCCGGTACCGCCCATTCCACCGTATCGCCAGTGCGGAAAGGTATTCCGCGCAGGTCACTGGGTTCCATTTGTGACAGGCGGATGTCGATGACGGGGACATGGTGCTTGGCAGCGATCTGGGCCACGATCTGGGATTTCCCCACGCCGGGAGGCCCCCACAGCATGACGGGCGTGTGATGGCCCTCGGCGGTGCTGGCGAATTCGCAGTCAAGAACAGTGAGTAATTGGGCCGGGCGCATGAATGGATCCAACAAGAAGATCGCTATGATGGGGAGAATGCGTAGTCTGAGGGAAAAGGTCAACCTTTGCACGAATATGGATTTGCGTAGTGTTAACAGCTTCCGCTTGTCTGTCTCATAGGCTGCATTTATGCCTGAATATGTCCGAGCGACTTGCAAGGCATAAGAAAAACAGAGTATTCTAATACCCAGTATTCGCCACCATGTTCCCGATGCCGGGGATGCGTGGTGAATTTTTACACAAACAAGATTCTTGTTGCAGCTGGCAAGGCATGGCAGAATGAACCGGTCTTGGGCTGTAAAGTACTAACTTAACGCAAAAAATTTCGGAGACCGGATATGAACCAGTTTTACTACGATGCCGTAACTAAGATGGAAAGCATGGGTGTCGACGATGAGTATATCCTGGGTTGGCAGGCAGGTTTTCTGCATCATCCCGAGCGTGAAGAGCAGCGGCTGACCGAAGCCTATGAAGCAGGTTATGCCGATGGTGGAGAGAAGAACCTGGATAACCTGGACAAGTGGGTTAAACGCTGACAGCCTGTCCGGACAGACAAAACAAAGGCGGGGGAACCCGCCTTTGTTTTGTCTGCAACCCTGCGGGCTGCGCCGGAAAAAACGCCACTCGGCGTTCATTTGGAACAAGCAAACTTTTCTCCTCGCGCCTTGATTGGCGCTTTTTCCGCCTATATGGATTGGTATTGCTAACCCTATACGGGTGAACAACAAATCCTAGTGTGGCGGCCACTATTCAAATAAATCCCGCATTGCCGGGGCGATCTTGCGATCCACTTCCGGGCCATCCCTGTCCATGACCTGGTCGATTACCCAGCGGTTCTCCTGGGATTCCCCCATGATTTGCTGTATTTCGTAACCCAGATGCCGCAGAAAGGGATAGGAAGGCCCGTCCTCCGTATAGCGGTAGGCGGCGTATTCCGAGGCCCGCTGGTTGATCAGCGCCAAAAACGGCTGCACATAGTCCCCCTCGCCAAACAGATCCATGCTGTTGTCCTGAATGATGTCTGCCTGCTTTTTCGCAACGGCAATGACCAGTTGCTGACGCGCGTCATCGCCCAGTTCGAGCTCCTGCAGGGCCAGGCGGTCGATGATCTGCAGTTGGAAAATCAGGTATTCGGCAATGACGGCCATGCGCTGGACATCGTCTTCATAGACGAAGTCTTCCCCATGTAGATTGATGGCTTTGCTCTGGGCCAGCCGCCAGCTGATGAACGCCAGCGCGCCGGCGATTTCATCCAGGGAATGATCGCCATCCTTGTTCCAGCGGCTTTTGATGCGTAATGGTAGTGCCATGGTTTTCTCCTGCCGGGTGCCGGGTGATGAACTGACGTGGTAGAGTGAAAAAATTCATATGTCGCTACCGATGCTTTCCCGGCCAAATGCAAATCGGTTCAATGGTATCAGATACGGGTAATATCATAACCTGCCTGCGGGGCTGGTTGTGCGCCTGTCTGCTGTTGTGCTGGCTGCCCGTGACCCAGGCCGTGGATGAGCTGCATTTTTCCATGGAAAGCATGGCTGGAGAGGGATGGGAGCTGGGTGGTCTTGAAGTGGATCTGACCTTGGTGGATGACGCGTTCGCCAGTGCCGCAGCAACGGTGGGGGCGCTGCAAATTGCAGGGGAGACGCTGGAAAAGCTGCAGCTGCGCTGTCCAACCATGGAGTTGGGCGATGTCTTATCCTGTGCGGATGGCAGCCTGGAGATCGCCGGTTCCCCGTTTGGGCCTGTCGCCGGGCGCCTGGCGTGGCGGTATTTCGATGCCGGTCACTGGCAGTTGAAACTGAAGGCAATGCGTTTTTCCCGCGCCCGGTTGCTGCTGGATCTCGACCTGACCGGCAAGCGGTTGCAGATCGGTTTTAACTTGCAGGATTTTTCCCTGCCGTTGTTGGCGAAGTATTTCCCCAAGGGCTGGGCGCTGGCGGGAAATGTGAATATCCAGGGCGGCCTGACGCTGGAGGAAGCAGCAGTGACTTCCGTACAGGTCGAGGCAAGCCTGAACGGTTTTTCCTATTCCAGCGAGGATGGTTTGCAGGTGGGGGAAGATCTGTCCTTGCGCCTGGATGTGGACGCCTCGAAAACCAAGGATGTGTGGCAGGGAAGGATGGCTGCGCGGCTGCTTCAGGGACAACTCTATGCGGATCCCTTTTTTCTCGAGATAGATGAAGAAAAGCCCGTGAAGTTGCATCTGCAGGGCAAACTGAGTGGGGATGGAGAACGGCTGGAGCTGCGGCGGCTGTCTGCTGATCTGGGCGCCGCGCTTTCTTTACAGGGAGAGGCGGATGTGGATTTGGCTGCCGGGCGGCTCCCCAAGCTGAACCTGCATTTTCGGGCAGCGGATCTCGGGCAGGTCTATGGCATGATGCTGCAGCCTCTGGTGATCGGCAGTGCATTGGATGATCTGGATGTCAGTGGCCGGATGCAAGGTGAGCTGCGCATTGTTGCAAATGAGCCGCAAGCCCTTTCACTGGTGCTGCAACAGGCGCATGTGGAACAGAAATCCGGACAGTTCGGTTTGTCCGGGGTGGAAGCGGACATTCAATGGCGCCGCTCCGGTGCGCCACAGACTTCCCGTTTGCGCTGGAACAAGGGGCATTTGTACAAGATTGCTTTCGGCGCCCTGGATGCGGTTTTTTCCGCTAGGGCCGGGGAGGTGATATTGCAGCCTCTTTCGCTGCCGGTACTCGATGGGCGATTGCAACTGGAGGATTTCCGCCTTGGCGGCCTGCTGGATGGCGAACTCCATTGGCAGGCCAGGGCCGAGTTGAAGGATATCCGCCTGGGCGCCTTGAGCCAGGCCCTGGACTGGCCGCGGCTGGATGGCAGTCTGCAAGCCAGCATTCCCCGGCTGCACTACCGGGATGCCATGCTGGGCATGGATGGGGAGCTGCTGGTGGATGTTTTTGGCGGGAGGCTGGTTGTAGAGGGACTGAAGCTGGAAGATCCCCTCGGGGTGGCGCCGGTGCTGGAAACCAGTGTGCGTCTGCACGATCTGGATCTGGAGCAGATCACCCAGGCGTTCGATTTCGGCCGTATCGAGGGCAGCCTGGAAGGCTATATCCGCAACCTGCAACTCGTCGCCTGGCAGGTGACCGGCTTTGACGCCAGCCTGCGGTCTCCGGCAAGGGACAGACGCCGCCATCGCATCAGCCAGCGGGCCATAGACAACCTGACCGAGTTGGGAAATGGCGCCAGCGCCAACCTGTCCGCCACCATGCTGCGGTTTTTTGAGGACTTTGCGTATGAGCGGCTGGCGCTGAAAGTCCATCTGCGTGGCGCGATGGCGGAATTGGATGGTGTTTCCAATCCTGCGGGAGGGTACTATATTGTGAAAGGGGCCGGATTGCCGCGCATCGACGTGATCGGGCGCAACCACAAGGTGGCCTGGAAGGATTTGCTGTCCCGCATTCGGGATATTCGTTTTGACGACATGATCGTGGAGTAGTGCAATGTTGAAAAACCTCAGTTGGCCGGTGCTCAGTCTGCTGCTTGGCGCCTGCGTAACCATCAATATCTATTTTCCCGCAGCCGCGGCGGAAGAGGCGGCCCGGGAGATTGTCCGGGATGTACTGGATGCGAAGCAACCCCAGGAGCAGCAAAAGCCGAAACAGGATCAGTCTGCAATCGACCGGCCCAACCCGGCCCTGGCGGTGGCAGGGCGCTTGATGGAAATACTGGTCTCCCAGGCGCATGCGGCGGGGGCGGACATCAATATCGATACTCCCGCCATCTCCCGTTTGCGCCAATCCATGAGCAAGCGTCAACGCAGCCTGGAACCGTTTTACCGCTCCGGGGCTATCGGCTTCGATGCATCCGGACGGGTGGCGATTCGTGACCTCAAGGCAGTGGCGTTAAAGGATCGCAACCGGGTGAAGAAACTGGTGGCGGATGAAAACCGCGACCGGGATGCGCTGTACCGCGAGATCGCCCGCGCCAATGGCCACCCGGAATGGGAAGCGGATATCCGCAAGACCTTCTCGCGCATCTGGATCGAAGAAGCGCCTTCCGGCTACTGGTTCAAGCAAGGCGGGAGTTGGAAGAAAAAATAATTTTGCCAAACCAAAAAGGCAGCTTCCGCTGCCTTTTTTGCTGCCGGCTCAATAACCGCCTTTGCGCCGGCTCTCCGGCAGGCCGCCGATTTTCGCGGCCTGTTTG
>Ga0256834_1000898_pt1 | contig 21057 bp, 13 predicted proteins | sample 4281140metaG_FD_190536 | JGI IMG/M metagenome (GOLD analysis project Ga0256834, IMG submission 190536) | Hydrothermal vent microbial communities from East Pacific Rise, Pacific Ocean - 4281-140 | ecosystem: Environmental > Aquatic > Marine > Hydrothermal vents | place: Pacific Ocean: East...
TTCCGGCGTCGCAAAAGGTCGGTAATTTAATCAATATGGTTAATGATACATTGGCGATTTATATTACCGATTACCGGATTTGGAACGTCCAGATTGATACCTATCGGCGCGAATTGGAACGCTACGATTTAAGCACTTATGACAAAACCGAAAAAATATTTTTTGCAGACAGTTGTTTGTCTTTGCGTATATTACAACAAGTTTACGAACAAGGCAATGAACAACTCCGTTGGCTGGCAGGTATAAAATCGATTGATGATTTTTTGAATATCGTATTTGAACAAAATACAACCGACAAACTAAATTTTATCAAAAAAATGGCTGACGGTTTTGCCGATGAATTTAACATGGATAAAAAGCTCCGTAAAGCCATCAATCAAAAATACAAGAAATTTGCCGGAGAAATTGAAGCGGTTATAAATAATCAACATCTCGGCATACAATTTATCAAAAAAGAACTGGATAACAGAAACAAGCATGTTGAAAATATATTGACAAACGAAACCGTCGATTATATAACCTTGTCCGGGCTGGTTCACATGATGCTGAATCGCTTGTTCAAATCGGCTAATCGCAAGCAAGAACTGGTAATGTATCAATTCTTGTTTTTGTATTACCGTAGTTTGCAAGCACGCAACAAATATCAAAATTCAAGACCGACCACATAACCCGAATGATTACGCACATTAAAAACTCTTCCGTCGTCAAAAAGTAGATACTGTCCTTTGATGCCTGTTAAAACGGCTTCAAATTGAGGTGTTTTTTCCAAATTGATACTTTTTATTTTTTCGGGATATTTTATTACGGGATAAATAATTTCGGTTATTTTATCGTCTTTTGACCAATAAATTTGCAAATCTTCGGGTATCAAATCTTTCATTTGGTTTTTTACTTCCAACAAATCTTTGTTTGTTTTGATACCTTTTAACATTTTTTGCCAACCGGTTTTGTCGGTAATGTGTTTTTTTAGCGTAACTTCCGCCTTTCCTGCTAAAAAACGATTGGGGGTTTTCATAATGACGACCGCTTGGTCAGCGCCTTGATCAATCCAACGATAAGGCACTTGCGACTGACGGGTTACACCGACTTTTATATCGGAAGTTTTGGCTAAATAGACTACATGAGGTTGCAATTGCATCTGTTGTTCGTAGTTCAAATCTCTGTCTTCAATACCCAAATGAGCCTTACTCAATTCGGGTTTCATTACCCATTCACCGACTTGCGGGCTTTCAAAATAACATTTTTTGCACATACCTTGAGCAAAAACCCGAATATCGGCGCCGCAACTCAAACATTGATATTTTATGAATTTTATATTTAATTTTTTGTTTATCAGATTGTTGAGTATTAAAAAATCTTCGTCTGTATGCAAAAAATATCGAACCGGTTGCAACAGTTCGGTAGGCATCCGCTTTAAAACACTTTCGTAATACATATTTTTATATATTGAAAAGCTAAATATACGTATTTTTTCCAATTTGTCATCGGGCAATTTGGGTCGTAATGATATTATTTTTAACTTTGAAAAAGAATAAGTAAAAAAGAAGAACAACCGGCAATATATAATCAATTAACAAACAACAATATGCAAATCGGATTTATCAATTCTATCGCTTCGTGGTGGTTTAACAAACGTTTGTCAGACCTGCGATTATTTATCAAAAATCCTTTTAATACACAAGAAGAACAACTTAGGTTGTTGCTATCAAGAGCCGGATACACTGTTTTCGGCAAAAAATATGATTTTTTGAAGATAAAGACTCTATACGATTTTCAACAAAACGTGCCGTTACACGACTACGAAAGCCTTTATCCGTATGTTGAACAAATGATGCAAGGCAAAAGTGATGTTTTATGGCCGGGCAAGGTCAAATGGTTTGCCAAATCGAGCGGTACCACTTCGTCCAAGAGCAAATTTATACCCGTTACCGAAGAAGCCCTCGAATTTAATCATTACCAAGGCGCCAAAGATGTATTGGCTTTTTACATACACAACTATCCCGATAACAAACTTTTGCAAGGAAAAACCTTGAAACTGGGAGGCAGCAGACAGTTGCTAAAAAACCAAAATGCTTATGTCGGCGACCTGTCCGCCATTATGATTGACAATATGCCTTTTTGGTCAAATATGGTTACCGTGCCCGAAAAAAAAACAGCTTTGATGTCCGATTGGGAAAAAAAACTCGACAAAATTATTGCCGAAGCCCTAAACTCCAAATTAACCGGACTAGCCGGAGTGCCTTCGTGGATGTTAATGTTGCTAAAAGAAGTATTAAATAGAACCGGCAAAAATAATATTTTGGAAGTTTGGCCCGATTTGGAAGTATTTTTTCACGGTGGTGTCAGTTTTGCTCCTTACAAAGAAGCTTTTCAAAAACTTTTTCCAAGCCCCGAATTTCATTATATGGAAATTTATAACGCTTCGGAAGGTTTTTTTGCCCTGCAAGACCAAAAACACAGCGACGAACTTTTGTTAATGCTTAACTATGGTATCTTTTACGAATTTATTCCCATGCAAGATTTCAAAGGCATACATTCCAAAAATATTATTCCGTTGCAAGAAGTAAAAACCGGACAAAACTATGCTTTGGTTATTTCAACCAATTCGGGTTTATGGCGTTATATCATCGGTGATACCGTACGGTTTACCGATACCCGTCCTTATCGTATCAAAATAACCGGACGCACCAAACATTTTATCAATGTTTTTGGCGAAGAAGTCGTAATAGAAAATACCGATAAAGCTATTGAAAAAGCCGCCCGGCAAACCGAAGCTTTGATCAAAGAATATACCCTCGCACCTGTTTTTATGCAAACAGACCGAAAAGGTGCGCACCAATGGTTGATTGAATTTGAAAAAGAACCTGACGATTTCGAAAAATTTAAATTTTTGTTGGATAAATATTTGCAAGAAGCTAATTCGGATTATGAAGCCAAACGATACAAAAACCTTACCTTGGAACCACCGCTTATTCAAAAAGCACGTCAAGGTTTGTTTTACGATTGGCTCAAATTAAAAGGTAAACTCGGCGGTCAAAATAAAGTCCCTCGATTGTCCAACCAACGTGATTTTATAGACGAACTCTTGCAGCTAAACAACAACCCCAACCGCTAATAACTCCAACAAGTTTTGTTATATTTGTAGCCCTAAGTGTTTATAGCAATGATTAAATTAAACAAAAACGATTACCAACTCCCTAATCTCGAACTACTTGCCAAACAAGTAGTGGAAGGTACATTGGTAGGATTGCACAAAAGCCCTTTTCACGGATATTCCGCCGAATTCTTGGAACACAAAATTTATGCACCGGGCGAAAGCACCAAATTTATAGACTGGAAACTTTTTGGAAAAACCGATAAACTTTATACCAAAAAATTTGAAGATGAAACCAATCTGCGGGCACATTTTATTATTGATAATTCAACTTCAATGCACTATCCGCAACGACCGAATTTTGATATAAACCGACTTAACAAAATTCAATTTTCGGTGCTGGCAACCGCAGCTCTTATGGAAATACTCAAAAAACAACGTGATGCCATAGGCATGAGTATATATGCCGATACCTATGAATTTTATGCCAAAGAAAAAAACAATCCCAAACACCACCGCTTACTTCTGCACCGATTGGAAAAAATATTAAATGAAAAACAAAACCGAAAAACTACCCGAACTTATCAATATTTACACGAAATAGCCGAAAATATTCACCGCCGAAGCCTGATTGTCCTATTTACCGATTTGTGGGAAGTCAGAACCGATAAATATGAACTTTTTGAAGCCCTGAGACACCTCAAATACAACAAACACCAAGTTTTATTATTTCATATTACCGATTACCAAACCGAATACCATTTTGACTTTGACAATCAAGCTACCCGATTTGTCGATGTGGAACACGGCAATCATTTAAATATTTATCCCGAACAAATTAAAGAAATGTATCAAATTGCCGTAAAAAAATATTTTAATCAAATAAAAGAAACCTGTTACCAATACAAAATCGATTATATTCCGGTGGACATCAAACAGGGTTTTAAACCGGTTCTAATTCCTTTTTTGCTCGAAAAATAAGCCCCAAACAGACACACCCCTTTCTTATTTATGACAAATAGACACTCTTATGTTTCGTCAAATACCAATTGATGCGGACAAATAGCACCTATCAAAGTGTGTCATTCAAAACGGAGCGACAGCGAAGTGAAGAATCTAACTCACCAACACCAAAACAAAAGATTGCTACGGCGCTCGCACCTCGCAACAGCAACACGCTGTTAATCAACATGTTAAATGATAAAGCATGTCATTTCGAACGCAGTGAGAAATCTTAATTCATTAAAGCGACCAAGCTATTCAAAATTAAAGACAGTCATATTGCGTATTTTCGATGCGGATCATTAATCTGCGATATCCGTTCAATCTGCTTCAAAAAATAAAAAAACAAAACTCTTTTTAACTAATATTTAGCACCTAAAAGTGTTAAAATGTTGTATTTTTGTGCAGAAAAATATAATATCATGGCAGACGAACAAAAATCATTAAATTTTATAGAACAAATTATCGAAGAAGATTTAAAAAACGGTTTACCTCAAAACAAATTGCGTTTTCGTTTTCCGCCCGAACCCAACGGATACTTGCATATAGGACATGCCGCTTCCATTTGTTTAAATTTCGGACTGGGAAAAAAATACAACGCACCGGTAAACTTGCGTTTTGACGATACCAATCCGGCTGCCGAAGAACAAGAATATGTCGATGCCATTAAAAAAGACATAGCATGGTTAGGTTTTCAATGGGACAAAGAACTTTACGCATCCGATTATTTTCAACAACTATACGATTGGGCGGTTCAAATGATAAAAGAAGAAAAAGCCTATGTCGATGAACAACCGCAAGAAGTTATAAACAAGCAAAAAGGAACACCTACCGAGCCCGGTATCGAAAGCCCGTATCGAAATCGACCCGTACAAGAAAGTTTGGATTTGTTGGCACGCATGAATGCCGGCGAATTTGAAGAAGGTGCCATGGTATTGAGAGCCAAAATAGATATGGCTTCGCCCAATATGCACATGCGCGACCCTATCATGTATCGAATTTTGCATCGTTCACATCACCGAACCGGCGATACCTGGAAAATATACCCCATGTACGATTGGACACACGGACAATCCGATTATTTGGAACAAGTTTCACACTCGCTTTGTACCCTCGAATTTAAACCGCATCGTCCTCTGTATGAATGGTTTATCGAACAGGTTTACAACGGAGGACTAAAACCCAAACAACGCGAATTTGCCCGTCGCAATTTGAGTTATACCGTTATGAGTAAACGCAAACTTTTGCAACTGGTCGAAGAAGGGCACGTAAACGGTTGGGATGACCCCCGAATGCCAACCATCTCGGGACTCCGACGACGCGGTTATACGCCTCAATCCATTGTCAATTTTAGCGAACTCTCCGGCATATCTAAACGCGAAAATGTTACCGATGTCGCACTATTGGAATATGCCGTGCGTGATCATTTAAACAAAATAGCACCCCGTCGAATGGCGGTACTCGATCCCGTAAAACTCATTATCGATAACTATCCCCATGACAAAGTCGAATATTTACAAGCCGAAAATAATCCCGAAGACGAAAACGCCGGTTATCGAAAAATACCTTTTGCCAAAGAACTCTATATCGAAAGAGCCGATTTTAAAGAAAGTGCCAATCGCAAATTTTTTAGATTGACTTTGGGAAAAGAAGTGCGACTCAAAAATGCCTACATCATTAAAGGCGAAAGCGTAGTAAAAGACAACGAAGGAAATATTATCGAAATACATGTTACCTACGACCCATTGAGCAAAAGTGGTAGCGGAACTCCCGAAAGCAAAAGAAAAGTAAAAGGAACATTGCACTGGGTTACCGTTCGACACAGCATACCGGCTGAAATCAGAATTTATGACAGATTGTTCCTCGACGAAGCCCCCGACGGACACAAAGACAGAGATTTTCGAGAGTTTTTAAACCCCCAAAGCTTACAAATTGACAGAAAAGCCCGTTTGGAACCAAATTTGAAAGAAGCCAAACCGGGCGATCGTTTTCAATTTACCCGATTGGGGTATTTTGTAGTCGACCCGGACAGCAAACCGGATTATCCGGTATTTAACAGAACCGTAACCCTGCGCGATACTTGGAAAAAGAAATAATAAGTATCAATAAATTTGCTGTTAAATATGCCGGATTTTCTCTTATAAAAAAACTTAGGAAGATGAAAAAGATATTTTACATATTGCTCAGCCTGTTTTTAACAGCAAATATACAAGCACAAGTCAATTTTACAACAAAGGTTTCCAAAACCCGACTTTCGACCGACGAACGCTTGCGTGTAAGTTTTGAAATGACCTCAAACTCGGGCAATTTTTCACCAAGCAACTTTGTGCCCCCTTCTTTTGACGGTTTTCAAAAAGTAATGGGACCCAGCCAATCACAAGAATATTCATATATCAACGGACAAGTCTCTGTCAAATTGGCATACGTTTATTTTTTACAACCTCTCAACCCGGGCACTTACACCATTGGATCCGCCCGTGTCAAAATTGACGGAAAAACTTACCAAACGCAACCGGTAACCGTAAAAGTGGTCAAAGGACAAAAACCGACAAATAATTCATCACCTCCTGCGGGTGTTAACCCGAATAACGACCACAAAACCGGAAACATTAGTGTAAAAGACAAAATTCAAGGGGCTTTTTTGACGGTTGATATAAGCAATTACAAACCTTTTGTCAATGAAGCCGTAGGCTTAACTTACAAACTTTATATTCCCCAAAATTACGGTGTGGTTAATTACAACGAAACCGAACAACCTCAATTTAACGGCTTTTGGGCACAGGATGTCAATAAAAACATTTCGGGACCTTTTCAAGGCGAAGTAAACGGCAAACCTTATACTTATTATGTATTGAGAAAGAAACTGTTGTTTCCGCAACATGCCGGCAAATTAACTATCAAACCTTTAACCTTGCAAATTGACTTACAAGTACCGGTTTATCGAAACTTTTTCGGTATGCGGGTACCCGATTACGAAATACAAAGAGTAAAATTGACTTCGGGCAAAAAAGTATTGCAAGTAAAAGCTTTACCGCAAGATACACAACCGGTTGATTTTTCGGGTGCTGTCGGTCAATTTGATTTTGCCGTTCAAATAGATAAAAATCAAGTGAAATCCGGCGAACCTGTCAATGTAAAAGTATCGGTAAAAGGAACCGGTAATCTTAAACTTTTTGATTTGCCCCGATTAAAAGCTCCCGACGGATTAGAAATTTATGACCCCAAACACAACGAATTGGTGCGAACCGGATTTAAAGGCAATACAGGAACCGTATCCGATGAATATATTATCGTTCCAAATCAGGGCGGTAAATTTATCATACCCGGACTGCGTTTTGTATATTTTGACCCCAAATCCAAAACCTATGTTTCCAAAACAACCGACGACATCGTTTTGTTCGTCTCGGGTGAAACCTATCAAAACAATCGGCAAACCACTCAAACTCCTACGCAAAAATACCAATCGGCTGATTTTAGATTTATCAAAGAAAAAGCCGAATTCACACCGGTTCATAAACCGGACTTTTACAAAAGCAATCTTTTTAAAGGATTAATTGTAACTCCTATTGTGTTGGCTTTTTTGCTTTTTGCCTATCGTAAGTATCTCGACAATCGAACTTTTGATGCTTCATTGGAAAAACAAAAGAAAAACAAATCGCTGGCTAAGAAATTTTTGAAAGAAGCTCAAAAATCGGTAGGCAACAAAGAAACTTTTTATGCACATTTGGAAAAAGCCTTTCACAATTTTTTAAAAGCAAAATTACAAATAGATACCAGCGAAATGACACGCAATAATATCCGAAAAAAATTACACGAAAAAGGTATTTCAAACGATACCGTCAATGCCTTGATCGATGTTTTAAACCGTTGTGATATGGCTCGTTATGCACCGGCTACTTCAACCAAAATGGAAGAAGATTTAAAAGATGCCGAACGTATCATGAACAGTTTTTAATTGTAGTTTTTATGTTGATAAATGTCGATTTAACCGATTTTTCAAAAACAAAAGACCATGAAAAAGTTACTAATAATATATTTTTTGCTGTTAGGTATAAGTTTGTTGGCACAACAAGCTGTTTTTAGACAAGCCAATGAAGCTTATAAAAAAGGTGATTATCAAAAAGCGATAAGCTTGTATGAAAAAACTTTACAAAACGGAAAAGTATCGGGTGAAGTATATTACAATTTGGCAAATGCTTACTACAAACTCAATCAAATAGCTCCTTCCATTTATTATTATGAAAAAGCCAAACAATTGCTCCCCGACGATGAAGATGTAAATTATAATTTGAAACTTGCCAATCAGATGAAATTGGATAAAATTGAAAAAGTTCCCGAAAATCTTTTGGTTCGCTGGAAAAAAAACATCAATCGAAGTTTTGTCTATAATACATGGGCATGGTTATCGGTTACCGGAGCTTTTTTGGGGCTTTTGGCTTTTGGTATTTTTTTGTTTGCCGGTAATCCCAATCACAAACGGATTGGTTTCGTCATCATGTTTATCAGTTTGTTTTGGTGGTTGTTTGCTTGGTTTAATGCCGAATACGGCAAACAATCGGCACAACAAAAATATGCAATTGTATTTGTGCCTCAAACCGATTTGCTAACCGAACCCAATTTGACGGCCGATAAGGTAACCGGCATACACGAAGGAACCAAAGTGCAAGTGCTCAAAACAGAAGGCGACTGGCACTTGGTTAAACTTCCCGATGGCAAAAAAGCATGGTTGCCCAAATCGGATGTTCGCATGTTGCAATAAATAATTTGTTACTTTGATGAAAAAGGTATATCACTTAACTAATAACCGGCAACATCGTCGTCGGGATTGCGTGTGTCGCCGCTGCCTTCGAGTTTGCCGTCTCGTAACAAAATGGCTTTTACATATCCTAAAGCTTTAATTTGTTTTAATTTTTGACCGGATTTTTTTAAACTGTCCAAAACATTTTGTTCAAAAGCTTTTTTCTCATACATTAATTCGTCGGGCAAAAATTGATGATGAAAACGTTTGGCTTGCACGGCATCATACATATTCATATCATATTCGATCACATTTAATATAACCTGATAAACCGAAGTAATGATAGTGGAGCCGCCCGGGGTTCCCAAAACCATAAATACTTTGTTATTTTTTTCGACTATGGTGGGGGTCATGGAACTCAACATACGTTTACGAGGTGCTATGGCATTGGCTTCGGCACCAATCAAACCAAACTGATTGGGAACGCCGGGTTTGGCACTAAAATCGTCCATTTCGTTGTTAAGAAAAAAACCGTAACCGTCCACGATAACTTTTGATCCGTAATTTGAATTTAAAGTTGTAGTGCACGAAACAGCCATGCCGTTTTTATCAATTATGGAAATATGAGTGGTTTCAAAACTTTCTTTGTGCAAAGTAAAATCACCGGGCATAATGGATTGAGACGAGGTGGCTTTGTTCATGTCAAAATCATGCATCTTTTGTCGTAAGTAATTGTCATTGAGTAAACTGTCAATGGGAACCGGATAAAAATCGGCATCACCCAAAAATTTGGCACGGTCGGCATATACTCTTTTTTCGGCTTCAACCATCAAATGGGTTGTTTTGTATGAATGAAATCCCCATTTTTTAATAGGATATCGTTCCGTTATTTTGAGCAATTGTCCCAAGGCAACTCCGCCGCTCGAAGGGGGTGGCATCGAAATAATTTTATAAGATTTGTAAGGAATAACAATAGGAGGTCTAAATTTAGCTTCATAATTTTGCAAATCTTCTTCTTTGATAATACCGCCGCTTCGAGTTACTTTTTGTATTATTGCTCGGGCTACTTCTCCTTGATAGAAGCCTTTGGGTCCCTTTTGAGCAATCAATTGTAAAGTGTGTGCCAATTCGGGTTGTTTTAAAATATCACCTTTTAACCACCTTTCTTTTATAAAAGTTTTATTATCAGGATTATATTTTGTAAAATATTTTTGATATTTATTCAACCGGTGTGCTTCGGCTTCCGATATGGGAAAACCTTCTTGGGCTAATTTTACAGCCGGTTGCACCAGTTTTGACCAATCTTTGATACGACCGTATTTTTGCCATGCCGCATATAATCCGGCAACTGTTCCGGGCACACCTACCGCCAATCCGCCTTCGGTACTTAAACCTTCAATTACATTGCCGTTTTCGTCCAAATACAAATTTTTGTGAGCTTTTGCCGGAGCCATTTCTCGATAATCCAAAGCTTCGGCATTGCCTTCCGGAGTTCGAATTATCATAAAACCGCCCCCGCCTATATTACCGGCACGCGGATATACTACCGCCAAAGCAAAATTGGTTGCAACCATGGCATCAACGGCATTGCCGCCTTGTTTCATCACTTTTACCCCGATTTCGGAAGCCAAAGGGTGTGCCGATACAACCATGACGGTATCGGCAACCAAATGTTTTTGAGCTTTTGGAATATGTTGATTAAATTTGCACGAAACAATAAACAACAAAACGGTTAAAAAAAGGAATAATCTTTGCATTGAACTTGTTTTTAAAAAGTAAAGATAAGATTTTTTGAGAAAAGTATAGTTGAACTATATGTTATTGTCCAATCAATTAAATAACAAAAAATGAAACGAAATATAGTTTTTGCTTTGATTTTGGGATTTATTAGTCTTCATATTTCGGGACAAACCCAAAAAAAATTTGAAGTTTACGGCATACATATTGACACACTTGCCGACATGGTGCACAAACACCCCGAATATTTTATCCATTTAAAAAATGTATGGTTAAAAAATCCCGTCAAACTGTCAGACGACGAAATGATTTTGCTTTACTACGGCAGTGTTTTTATGCCCGGTTATCAACCTAAAAAAGAAGATAAAGCCGTAGAAAAAATAGCCGGATATATGGGCGAAATGAATTTTGAAGAAGCTGTAAAAGAGGGTGAACAATTGCAAAAAATATATCCGTTTAGTGCCCGTTTGTATATGTTGCTCGGCTATGCTTACAAACGTATCGGCGAAAAAGTAAAATCAAAATATTACTACAAGCGCTATGCCCAACTCCTGCGTGTGCCTTTATACAGCGGACAAGGCAAGTCTTTTTCAAAAGCTTTTGTTGTGCGTAATATCAGCGACGAGTATTTAATTTTAAATCATCTCGACTTGGAATTAGTTCAACAAGAAGTGCGTTACTTCAAACAAATTCCGTTTGATGTCATGCTGATTAAAACTTTGTCCAAAGACAATAAACGTATGAAAATCCTTCCCAAAGAAAAAATGTATTTTAACATTTATCTGCCTTATTTCATAGGACAAGGCAAAAATTATAAGATGCTACAAAACGAAGCCAAACAAAAATATAAACTTCCCGATTAATTACATCAATAATAATATCCTATTTGCACATAAAATTGTTTTATACAATATCATCGGGCTTGTAATTTAGGTTTGCTATCTTTGAAACATATTAACCAATAAAAAAATAATAAAATTATGAGTTTAGTAGGAAAAAAAGCCCCCGGTTTTGAAGCGGTTGCCGTAGTAAACGGTAACGAATTTAAAGAAAACTTTTCGTTGGAGCAATTTAAAGGCAAAAAAGTGGTCTTCTTTTTTTATCCTTTGGATTTTACATTTGTTTGTCCCACCGAAATTATTGCTTTTCAAGAACAAATTGCCGAATTTGAAAAACGCAATACCGTTGTAGTGGGTTGCAGTATTGATTCGCAATTTTCGCATTGGGCATGGTTGAATACCCCGCGTAACAAAGGAGGTATTGAAGGGGTTAAATATCCTTTGGTAGCCGATTTGGATAAAACCATTTCGATGAAATACAATGTTTTGGGTGGCGAATATCTGATTGACGAGGAAGGCAATTTGAGTTTTGAAGGTGAACCGGTGGCATTCAGAGGCTTGTTTTTGATTGATGAAGAGGGTGTTGTGCAGCATGAACTGGTCAATAATTTGGGCTTGGGACGTAGTGTTAAAGAAGTTTTACGATTGATAGACGCACTGACCCACTTGCAAAAATACGGTGAAGTTTGTCCCGCCGATTGGCATGAAGGCGAAGAAGCTCTAAAACCTACTTTTGACGGTGTAGCCGATTATTTATCAAAAAAATAATTATTGCCCAATTACCAACAGACTACAAAAAAGTCAAATAATAGACAGTAGCCTAAATATTTACTTTGCTATGTTCTCCTCAGCGGTTTCGCCAAAGGCGAAACCGCTGAGGAATTTTTTATTCGTTGTGGTAGCGGAATTCTATCGGAGTTGTAAAACAACATGATATTATACTGTCACCGAAATCCAAATATTATTGTCGGTATTTGTTTTAATTGAATAAAATATGTATAAGAAAAATGTTGCAGTAATCTTTTTCAAATAACAGTTTGCCTGATTGACAGTAGTAACTTTTAAACAAATTAAGAATTCCAAATCGAATAACAAGGCTATGTAGTTCAACGAATTTAATGTATATTTGCACAGCCAAAAATCATTACAAATATGTTTGATAATTTAACTTCAAAATTAGATAAAGCCTTACACGTTTTAAAAGGACACGGACGTATCACCGAAGTCAATGTAGCCGAAACCATGAAAGAAGTGAGACGTGCTTTGCTCGATGCGGACGTCAATTACAAAATAGCTAAACAATTTACCAATAAGGTTAAAGAAAAAGCCTTGGGACAAAACGTATTGACTACTTTGCACCCCGGACAGTTAATGGTCAAAATAGTAAAAGACGAATTGACCGAACTTATGGGAGGCGAAACAGCCGGTTTAAATTTGTCGGGCAATCCGACCGTTATCTTAATGTCCGGTTTACAAGGTTCGGGTAAAACCACTTTTTCGGGAAAATTGGCAAATTGGCTCAAAACCAAAAAAACCAAACAACCTTTGTTAGTAGCAGCCGATGTGTATCGTCCGGCAGCTATCGACCAGTTAAAAGTGGTAGGCGAACAAATAGGCGTGGAGGTTTATACCGAACCCGAAAATAAAAATCCGGTGCAGATAGCCCAAAATGCCATTGAATATGCCAAACGCAACGGAAAGAATGTCGTTATTATAGATACAGCCGGACGATTGGCGGTTGATGAAGAAATGATGAACGAAATAGCTGCCATACACCAAGCCGTTCACCCGCACGAAACATTGTTTGTAGTCGATGCCATGACAGGTCAAGACGCCGTTAATACGGCAAAAGCTTTTAACGATCGTTTGGATTTTGAAGGAGTTATTTTGACCAAACTCGATGGTGATGCGCGCGGTGGAGCGGCCTTGTCCATAAAATCGGTGGTAAACAAACCTATTAAATTTATAGGAACGGGTGAAAAAATGAATGATATCGATGTGTTTCACCCCGACCGAATGGCAGATCGTATTTTGGGTATGGGTGATGTGGTATCATTGGTAGAAAGAGCACAAGAACAATTTGATGAAGAAGAAGCCCGCAAATTGCAAAAGAAAATTGCCAAAAATCAATTTGGGTTCGACGATTTCTTAAAACAAATTCAACAAATCAAAAAAATGGGGAACCTAAAAGACCTCATGGGTATGATACCGGGCATGAGCAAAGCCATGAAAGGTATTGATATAGACGATGACGCTTTTAAAGGTATCGAAGCCATTATTTATTCAATGACACCCAAAGAACGACGCAATCCGGCTATTATAAACAGCAGCCGAAAAAAACGTATAGCCAAAGGCTCGGGAAGTAGCATAACCGAAGTCAATCAACTATTGAAACAATTTAATCAAATGGCAAAAATGATGAAAATGATGCAAAGCGGCAAAGGTAAAGCCATGATGAATATGTTTAAAGGCTTGAAGTAATTTCTTAGCTTTGTCTGTTTGGTTGCTCGTTTTATAAATCGGGATTTTTAATTTACTCAATTGTTTTTTTACTTTAATTACAAGTTCCGGAACCGGAAAAGGCTAACCGCATATTAACTACGAATAATTTGGTATGACAATTATAGATGGAAAAAAAGTAGCTTCCGAAATAAAAAATGAACTTAAACAAAAAGTTGCGGCTGCCGTTTCAAAAGGTTTACGTCCACCGCACTTGACAGCTGTTTTGGTAGGAAACGATCCGGCAAGTTGGGCTTATGTCAAGAGCAAAGAAAGTGCTTCGCATAAAATAGGTTTTACTTCGTCGTTGCTTCATTTTGACGAACATATTTCCGAAGCCGAACTGTTGTCCGTTGTTCACGAATTGAACCGTGATACCAATGTTGATGCATATATCGTGCAATTGCCTTTGCCCAAACATATCGATGAACAAAAAGTGATATTAGCCGTAAATCCTCTAAAAGATGTAGATGGATTTCACCCCTTAAATCTGGGAAAAATGTTAGCCGGCTTACCGGCTTTTTTGCCTGCAACTCCTTATGGAATATTAGAACTTATAAAACGTTATCAAATACCAACCCAAGGTAAACATGTTTTGATAATAGGCAGAAGTTTAATCGTAGGACGTCCTTTGAGCATATTGCTCGGTCAGAAAAGACAAGGCGGAAATGCCACGGTTACGGTAGCACATAGTAAGACACAAAATTTAAAACAGTTGAGTTTGCAAGCCGATATTATAATAACTGCAATGGGAAAACCTTTGTTTTTGAAATCCGATATGGTTAAAAACGGTGTGGTGATTATTGATGCCGGAATTAACAGTATTGATGCACCTCAAACCCAAAGAGGATACCGATTGGTTGGAGATGTCGATTTTGAAAACGTTCGTCAAAAAGCTTCTTATATTACACCTGTTCCCGGAGGTGTTGGTCCCATGACCATAGCCATGTTGCTACAAAATACTTGGAAAGCTTATACCCTGCAACAAGGTTTATCGGAATAGGCGATAAATGTATAAGGCTGCAAGTCCGCCGGTGCTGTTGGCAAGAGCATCAAAAATGTCCCCTGTTCGTCCTTGTATCAGGTATTCTTGCAAAAATTCTATGCCAATACCCCACAAAATAACAACGGTCAAAAATCTGTATTTTTTTAGATAGAACCTCGGACAAGCTTTGAGCCAAACAAGCATCAAAAAAAAGTATAAGAAAAAATGAACAATTTTATCGGCATAAACAAACGAAGGCAAATGAACACCCCGAAGCGGTGTCAAACTAACGGCAGTCAGCCAAACGGTATAGCCGACTGCCCCCGTTTTATATTTATGCTTTGATATATTTTTTATAAGCTTCTGCATCTAATAATTCTTCAACAGCCGAAGGATCTTTGACTTTTAATTTGATGATCCAACCTTTACCGTAAGGGTCTTTGTTGATAAGTTCGGGTTCGTCTTCCAAAGCTTCGTTAAATTCCAAGACTTCACCGGCAACCGGCACAAACAAGTCGGAAACGGTTTTAACGGCTTCAACGGTTCCGAATACTTCATCTTGATCCAGTTCTTCTCCTTCGGTATCTACTTCAACATAAACGATATCACCCAATTCGCGTTGGGCAAAATCCGTTATGCCTACTTTGGCGGTATCACCTTCCAATAAAACCCACTCGTGTTCTTTGGTATATTTTAAATTTTCGGGTATGTTCATTTTATATTGTTTTTGGTTTTGATTGACAAAAATAGAAATAAATCATTATTAAAAAAACATTTTACCTCATATTAATTTCCAAAAGTATATTTAATGGTTAAACCTCCTCTAATATTGGTAAAAGGATATGAGGTTGAAATGGCATATTCGGAATATGAATGATTGTAGAATAAGATTGCCGACAACGAACGGGTCAGTGCATAGTCGGCGGTAAATTTCAAATTATACATGGTTTGTCCCGCCGTTACCTGATTGTTATTGTCCGACAAACTACGCAAAATGGTAATGTTATTGCGAATTGATCCGTTTAGTTTGAGTATCAAATCACTGTTAAACTCAATACGTCTGCCGGCTATACGCAATGGCAATGTAATGTCTTTTAGTCGGTAACCCAAACCGACAACATATTCTCTGCCCGAAACTTCCGAAAGCGTATAATTGTTGAGATTTAAAGAGATGCTTCGATCTTGTTTTAAACTAAAATCGAGTTTTAACGAATTTTTTAATTCCATATTGACTTTAATCAAAGGATTAAAGGCTTCGGTCAAAGTTACATTGTCCATGACATAAGGCGAATAATAGTTACCGGCGGCATCGCGTGCATTGGGATCTTGATGTGTTTGTAGGTTATTGGTAAATTGATTAATGGTATAATCCGATTTATAACTGTGTTCCAAACTCAGATTTTTAAAGATTTTTTTAACCCATTTGTATTTGGTCAAGCCCGAAAATTTGATTCGCCAGTTGGGTATGGGAAACTTATTAAAGGGTGATAAACTTACATTGTCGGGGTCGGTATCGGCATAGCCCGATAAAAAGGAATACATCACTACTTCGGTTTGTAAAGGTCCGTAACCATCGGGGTAGCCGGTTGCAGGCACATTGACGCCTCTTTGTGCGGCTAATTTGCGTGCAATAGGCAATCGGTTGTTGAGCATACGGTTAAAAGCCGGACTGTTTTTTTCGGATATTTCTTCAAACGCCGTTCTGATTAAAGCGGTCGAAACAGAATAATTACCCATAGTAGTCGGGATGAGGGCATGATATTGATTGCCTGTTGCATTGAACTGTTCGTTCAAGTTTTCCATATAAGATTGTTGTCCTTTAAAGGTAACGGATAGGGTTTTCAACGGTTTGATAGTGCCTTGATAAGACAATTCTTCGGAGTATGTTTCGATATACGGCTGATTAAAATCGGGGTATTGAGACAGCCAACCGCGTTTGGCAGCTTCGTAACGCACTTCGTCGTCATTCCAACCCAAAGCATAAGGGAGTGATGGTTGATCGGTGCCAAAAAATCCGACAGATTGCAAATATCCGGGTAACATGCTACCGTTTTTTTGGCGGTAATTAATTTTTAAACTTTGAAAACCGGTCAAAATTCCAATGAGGTGTCCCAATATTTTACCTCCTGTGGTAACTTGTGCATATTGGTTGTCGGTTTTCTTTTTCTTGGTATCTTTTTTCTTGTTTGCTTTATCTTTTTGGGCCTCTTTTTGGTTTTCTTTTTGGTTTAGTTGCGGTTTTTTCTTATTGCTTTTTTTCTTTTTGCGAACACGTGTTTTACCTAATAGTCGTTTTTGTAATTTAGTGATACCCAGTTCTTTATATAGTTTTCGCATGTCGATATTGGCATTCAATTGATGCGAATTGGCATTTTGTATGGTATTTCCCAAATCAAATCCGTCCACGTCGGCTAAGGCTTCTGAACGTTTTTGCCATTGATAGTTGCCGTTATATACATAAGTTGCGTTGATAAAACTCAACAAAGGGATTTTTTTCAAAGGTAAAGTATAGGATACATTGATATTTTGGTTATGTGTAAGCGGTTCGCCTACATCAAAAAAGTCTGACCACAAGTTGTTGTTATAATCGGTTGAGCCGTCGGGCAGCAGGTAATTTTTTACCATACGGTTGTGGGTAATACCAAACGAAGTTTGTATGGATTGGGTGGGGTTGTAATTGACCGTATAACCCCAATCAAATGTATAATTGCGATTTTGCAAGGGAGGGATACGCAATCCGTAATCTTCTATTTCTCTAAATCTCAAATCGTTAAATCGTCTGTTGATGTTGCTGGTAATTGTAATGTTGGAGGGCATCAAGTTGAAATTGAAATCTTTGATAAACCGCAAATGTTTTGATTTTATTTTTTTGGACTTACCAAAGGGTTTAAAAGAAAGTTCTTTAAAACTATATGAATAATTCATACCCAAACGGGTAGTTTCGTTTTTGTTGGATTCTACTTCGTAATCGGAGTGATAAACTTCGTTGTAAGCAAAGTCAAAGGTAAAGTTTTCAATATCGTAAAAATGTTTTTTATTCTTTTTGGTTTTCTTTTTGTTTTTGGCTGTATTGTTTTGGGTGTTATTTCCCGATTTGTTTTGTGTTTGGCTATAACCTTTTTTTACTCCCGACAAGGTAATTCCTCTGTGTCGGGTATATGCTTGCGCTACTTTTTTAATGGAATCGCGTTGTGAAGCGTTGGCTACGTCCAATCGATCTTGCACGGTAATATCTCGCCAAATGGGGTCGTATTTGGGAGTGATAAATTCTTCCGAAATAGTATAATTGACAGGGAAATTGATATTCCAACGTTTGGGTAGAAGTTTGCCCATGTTGATATTGGTATTCAGATTATAATGTCTTTTATCTTCCAAGCTTCTTTCAAGTGGTCCTTGTTCCAGACCGCCAAATCCTTCGGTTGTAATACCTCCTGTGATTTGCACGGTGGCAAAATCAGCCAAATTGACGTCCATGCTGGCATTGGAAGCCCAACCTCCTTTGTTTTTCATTTCGGATAAACGAAGTTCGTTAAACCAGTATTCGCCACAAATTTTGTGATTACTTGCATTGCGAACTCCTACCATTACTATTTTGATGTCGCCAAAGTTCGGATTACCTTTCATACCGATACGCAATTGATTGGGTCGGTTGGCAGCATCGGGGTCGAGATCGCTTTCGTTAAAAAATACCGGTTGAGTGGTTGTTCCTACGGTATTGTTTTTAATCATTTCGAGTTTGATTTTGTTGAGGAGTTCCAACTTTAAATCAATTCGGTTTTCGGCGGGCCAAATTAGTTCGGGGTCGGTTGTTCCGGGGGGTGTTACTTTCAGGGGAATTTGTATTTCGTAAAAGTTTTCGGACACGTCGGAGCCGAATCGCAAAAAGGCATAAGCTTCGTCATCTTGTAAATCGGGTTGTCCGGTTATGCTTTCGGCATGTACAAACATTTCCAATCGTTTGTATTGCCGCATATCGACGCTATTGTATTTGTAAACGCCTCGTCCGTCCTTTACTTCCAAGTCGCATACTTTTAATGAAAGAGATTGCTCGTTTTGTTTGATTTGCGAATTTTGTTGATAAATTTCTTCTCGTTCAATTCCCGGGGGTAAGACATAAGGTATGGGTTGTCGCGTTGCATTGTCTTGTATGCTTACGGCGGCTGTTTCGACTGTTGTTCCGTCGTCATCGGGATTAGGATCGCCGGGGTCGAGTGTCAATTGGTATTTTTTCCAGTCGGCACGAACCAAATTGAGCGATGCAAATCGTATGGTAACCCGGTCGTCGGAAAAACCGGTCAGATACATTCGCATAAATTTTATCGAACGAAAATCGGAGATATTACCGACAACGCTGGTGTATTGATGTATCGGTATCTTGAACTGTATCCAACGCGAGGTTTGTTGGTTACGGTTGGGTAAAGTAACGGTTGTTTCTTTGATGTCGGCTACATAGGGGTCGTTGAGGCTGATCCCGGGTTTGATATCGAGTGCATATTCGTAGTAGCTTTCAATGGTATTCATGGTTTGGTCGCGGTCGATATCTTCGGTGTCGGGGAAGGTGTTATTTCCGGTAATTCCGTTATTATTGTTATTATTGACTGCATCGACGGGTGTGTTGCCTTCGGTTCCGTTGTAGTTTTTGTAACGTTCAATAATTCCGCCGTTGGTGTCCAGGTAATTGACATAATCGTCGCCCGAAGGGTCATTGGCTATTGTGTTTCGGATGTTGGCAGGTAAGCTATTGAGGTAGTCGGCAAAAAAATCGAGTTCGCGATTGTCGGGAAGTCCGTCCAAACCTACATCTTGATAGGGACGTTCGGCGGGGTCGTTTGAGAAGGCGTAAACAATGGACTGATTTGTCGGTACTCGTGCCAGGTTGGTAAATACAACATTGTTGTCGGTCCCGTCACCGGGTAAACCGTTTTCGTATTGTTTACGTCCGTCAAACAAGATATCTTCGGACATATACCCCAAATCTATGTAAAGTTTACCTCCTGGGGGTGGAGTAGGGTTGTTAAAATACGGATCCATAATCCAAATATCGATATAATCGACATTGGCTTGTTCAAAATCGTTGGTTTGCAAATAGCGCATGATACCTGCCCAACGTTGTTCGGGGTGTAAGAGTTTGCCGGTATTGGGGTCTAGATCGGTGTCAAAATTGTAAGGACCTCTTTCTTTGGGAAAATAGGTTAAGTTGAGCGGGTGCAATACGGTGGGGTATCCGGCGGGCACATCTTGGTCAAAAATTTCGGAAATGGATATTTGTCTAACTTCTTCTTTGGATAATTCGTCTTGGGTTATATCTGTCGGGGCATTGTTTGAATAAAAAATAGGATCAATGGTGTACCATGCCAGTTTGGCGCGGTTTTTACCCGAGTTTAAATTGTCCAATTGGTTTGCTTCGGGAAAACGTGCCGGTACCGATGCCAAGTGCCATGCGTAGTGTGCTCGTAGGTCGATAAAGTTTTGAGACGATTCAAAATCTTCGATGTAAGTGGTGCTTCGTCCGTTTACGTCGGAAACATCGGCAAGTCCGGGGAACAAGTAAGCTGCTTCGGCTTTGATGGCAAAATTGCTTTCGGCATCTGATTCGACATTGGGCAAACGGTTTACCAAGCGGGTCAAGAACGGAACTTTGGTAGCATATTGACCGTTAAATCCGATAAGTTTGTTGTTGAGTGGTTCAAATCCGTAGTTTGATTTCCAACTCAAGGGTTTTTCTTTAAATGACATATAGGTGGCTCCCAATATAAAGTCGTCGTTAAAACGGTGTTCGACATCAATTCCGGTAAATACTTTGGTGGTTTGTTGAAAGACCGAATTTTGTTCAACCGAAACTTGTATGGGGATATTGGCTTGTGCTATGGAAGGGTTGATGATGTTTACGCGTCCTATTTGATAATTGACCACATAATCGATACCTTCTACCAAGGTTCGTCCACCTGCCGTTACGGTTACGGAGCCGCGCGGAATATTAAATCCGCCAATGGGAATACCACCGCCACCGGCTACTTTGTAGCGTCCTTTGAGTTGAAATTTGTTTTTTTCGGTAAATTGTTCGGCTTGGGTTTTGGACAGGGTATAGAGTTCTTTGTAAACGTATTTCAATTGGTTTTGGTTCCAAGTATTGGTATCGTTATAATCTTCGGAAGGCGATAAG
>Ga0256834_1000899_pt1 | contig 21016 bp, 20 predicted proteins | sample 4281140metaG_FD_190536 | JGI IMG/M metagenome (GOLD analysis project Ga0256834, IMG submission 190536) | Hydrothermal vent microbial communities from East Pacific Rise, Pacific Ocean - 4281-140 | ecosystem: Environmental > Aquatic > Marine > Hydrothermal vents | place: Pacific Ocean: East...
GCTCTTAAGCCCATGATCTCCACTTTCATCCACATAAATTATATAATCGCTATATTTATCACTCATCAGAATTAAGTTCGAAAAATAATATTATATCATCGTAGCGCGTCACATAAAGTGAAATTGGTATAGCCAAATATCAACAACTTACCTAAACCTCCCGTCACAAGATTGAAACTAATCGTCACACTTTATAAAATTATGTGTATTTTCTTTTTATAAATACTGCAATTATGGAAAGCACTTTAAATGCCTATGACAGGCATTTTATTGTTGAGTTCCAGTTTTTAAATTTGGATATGATTATTGCAGACAGCAATATTAGAGGTTTGAAATTACTTACAGATTTCTAAGACTTGTTCACGTTTGTATAAGTTAATTTTGTGATTCCCGCTCATTAGCAGTTTTGCAGGTTTTATTAATTTTTGTTTTTCAAGGTTTAACATATGTGTTCTATGCGTATTTGTTATTTCCCCCGCTTCTTTTGAAGTTACATACTTTTTTTTAAATCTTTTAATTTTGGCAAGGTCTTTTCTGAAGATATATCTATCTATCCCATTTTCCACAAGAGCAATGTACTGGCTATTAACCCAATGTTTGAGAAAAGTGGTTTCATTTTCATTAACAGACTTTGAAGCTTGATGGAGAGTTACAAGATTAGTATCTTGCTGAATTCTTTTCACATCTTCAAAAGATGTCTTAGTAATACTTTTATTTCTGGAGTTGTTTAATGACTCTTTTAGAAAACCCTTTTTTATAAGAGATGAGGTTTTCTGTACTGAAATTCCAAGCTGATGCGCGACCGTGTATAAAGGAATATCCTGCCCGTTAAAATTGAATTTCCCTTGGTTTTTCTTTTTTCTACCTGCGTTAGTAGGGTAGTTCTTCATCTTAATAACTTTGTTTATGTCTAGCGAAGAAATATCACTTCTTTTAAATAAGTATGTGAGTCCATTATCTACGTTTGGCCCTGAAACGGCCTTGACTCCAGAGGCCATTATTTTCATAGCTAGACTACTTTTACTACAATTATTGTCTTCAGCTATTTCCCCCGTAAATACATATTTTTTATTAAAATGAAGAGCGACTTTTTTATCAATATATATAGACGTTCCTTTCGTTTTTTTTGGGTCAATACATTCCAATATTCCACATTTAACTGCAAAGCGGATAGTTTCACTATGAACTCTACATAGTTGAGCTAACTCTGTCACCGTTGTATATTTAAATTGCTTATTTTTGAAGGGATTAATCTGAACACTAGCAGATAAAATTCCTGAAGAAATTGCTGTTTTAGCAAACTTTATCTCATTGGACTTAATTTTCTGAATTAAGTTAACAAAAGATATTCGATAACTCGAATTTTTTCCTGATAAATGACCAAGAGTTTTATATGAGGTGTTTGGTTTATTCGTCTTACCAGTGCTAGTGAATAGAATTAACAACTCATTAATTGAAGATATGGTGATGTTTTGAACACGATGTTTACCTTGTTGTTTAACTTCTAATAGTGAATTATTAATTAATTCTTCAGTTAAAAATGAGCTTATTCCTAATACTTTTCTAGCAGATACTTTGTTGACATGAAAATCAATTGAGTTAAATGTTTTCCCTAAAGTGATTTTAGATTTGACGAGCCTCATCAAAGTAGAAGATGCTAGTTTATTTATTTCTTGTTCTGATGAACTCAAAAAAGGCGATAGGATAAGTCTAGGATGTAATCCATATAGTCGAGCTGTTTTTTTTACATGTTTACTGAGTAAATTTATTACTTTTTGTTTTTCTAGTAAGGATTTTCCTGCGAGTTCTACAAGCTGGTGTTGATCAGTCGCAATGTTGATGTTCTTAAAAAACACTTCAAATGCTTCAAAAAATTTGAAAATTAAATCAAGGGTAGAAACATCTTTGTTTTTAATAACCTCTTCTATGTATTGTGTCACCGTAGTATCAGCAGAAATTGATTTAAAAGAATCTAATTGATGACCACAGCTACAGGTTAACAACCCTTTGCGACTCCATTTCAATTTTTCTTTACATGCAGGGCATTCACTTAGTAGTTTAATATGATGAATAGAACAAGCTGTAATTAGTCTATGATCAAACATACTAGATATATATTTTTTTTCATGAAGACAGTCAGGGCATATTGAAGGTTCTTTTAATTTTAAGCTCTTATATTTAACAAAATTACCTAGAAAATCATAATTAGAACCTCGTGATACTTTCATCTTTTCATAGCATTTAACTCTATTAATTATTCCAAGTACTTTACAAACTTTCTGCCAATGATTTTTGTTAGTAATTAATGAATGCAATGAGTATGTTTTTTTTGAGGAATGAACTCCGTAGGCAGATATGAATGCATCTGGAGACTTCCAGCCATTGCTCTCAGATGCTCTTAAAAGAAGACTACAAGGAGATTCGTCTGGGTATGCGATAGGACAGATTAAGGGCTTTCTCATTTAAATATTACTATATGCTCGATCAAGTTCTGCTTGAGAGAGTCTGAATGGATTACCACTACTATCGAGTTTCTTAAGAAAATTAGGAAGAACCAATGAGTCAATTGCCTGTTCAAAATCTTTTAGTTCTACAGTTTCTCTTTTGTCACTAAGCGCAATACGAGCAGCTTTTTTAAATAACTGTGTTGTATCTGAAGGATTTCCGCCAGTTGAAATAAAAACTGCTAAAGCATTGTCTCTTGATCTAAAATCGGGAAAACTTTCAAAGTTTAGCTCTTTAATACAAATATTTGCCAGTCCGTTAATAAACCTTCTGTATTCACTTTTTTCATCTGACCCAAAATCTAAATTGCCAAGCCCACACTGCATTACAAATCTGCGAGCAAGTTGGCTATCGCCATTAATTACATTGCGACATTCAGGTGTGCCTACGGCAATAATGGGAACTTTAAACATATTGATTATGGTCTTTAACCAATTTTTTACCTCTTGTTCAACACTATATGTTTCTTTCACTAAAATATGCTGCAACTCATCCAGTAAAATGACTTCCGTTTCACACTCTTTAAGTAGTACCCCAAGCCTATGTGTTAAATCAGAGCGAGTACCATTCTTGGGAACAGGTTCTCCTAAAGCTTTAAGCATTGTAGATGCTAAACTTTTAATAGTGGCGGGGCTTGGTGTAAGACAATAAAAAGCAGGAACTCTTGTAATTTGTTTTCCCTTTTTAGTTATAAACTCACGTTTTCTTCTTTTTACGATTGCATTACATATTGTTGTTTTTCCTGTTCCTGCATTACCTGAAATCACTACGTTTTGAGGCTCAGTAGAAGAAGCAGAAAGTAAAATGCTTTCTTCAATAACATTCATCGCATGTCTAACTTTTGGATGTGGTAGATAACAAGAGTCTAATTTATTGACCCTTTCTATATCTTTTATTAATTTATTATTCTGCACTATTGAGCCTCTCATATTCATAATAATCTGGTTCAATATCACAATCTGATTTATTAAGTGTTTTATCAGAAGGGTTTTCATGACTTTTTGTTATTTCAGTTTTATTAGATTTTGCGAGAGACTGAGCTGCAATTTTGTCTTTAGCACGTTTTTTTACTGCTTTCACTCGCTTTTTATTTACTATTTGATTTTTCTGCACCTCCTTTAAACGAGCAATCTTCTTTTTAGCAAATAGTTTTCCATCTGCATTTATGTCTTGCCACAATTCCCATCGCTTAATCTGTAATGCGTGATCACCATAGGTTTTGAGGTCATCTTTTCCTTCCGTCATTATTTCACTAAGAATTTGTTCGTGTTCATAAAGACTTAAACCATTAGCATATTCAGGCTTAACAGCATCACACTGAATCATCGCTTTTTTATCACGAGGATCTCTTACAAAGACCTTACTTAGATCTAAAGAGTCAAGATAAACTTCAACTTCTGTTGATTGCTTTGTATTTTTAAGAACTTGTTCGAGCGTTGCTAGAGCTTGAGAATGCCAGTGCAAATTGTGTACCCTTATCCGTCCCTTTACGATAGAACGATATTCAATTTCCCTTGCAATTGTATCTAAATGTTCTTTAGGAAAAGTTACCGTAGGATTATCTTTTAGGCTTTCTTCCCAAAGTTTTTCAGGGGCGCGTCCATGACCTTGATGAATTCCTTGATGATAAATTTCAAGCCACTTCTCAATATTTTCTTGCAACTTTTCTAATGTTAGACAAGCATATTTTTCTGATTTGTATTCTCCTTTTTCGACAGGGTTAGAAAAAGTAGTACCAGGTAGCATATGAATAAGCTGCTTATTCATAGTCCCAAAAAAGCGTTCGACATGAGGTTTTGAGTTTGGGTCACGGGGTGAACCATACTCTATTCTGATCCCCATATTCTGACAAAAGTTTTGCACAGAATGACTAATGAAATCTGAACCATTATCTACGATTAATGTTTCAAAGTGGCCTGAGAATTTTTCTTTTCCTTCGCTAAGCGCCGTTGATAATGTATCTAGTAATGTTGCTGCTGAAAAGGGAATCATTGTTATTTTGAAAGCTAGTATACAACGTGAGTATTTATCAATTAAGCACGTTCCATATGGTCTACCCATAACTTCCCCAGTATCAGGATCAACTATAAGCACATCAAGCAGATTGCCGTCAGCCTCTACAGCTTCAAGAATGCGTGTTGTTACATAGCTTTTACCAGCGGATTTATATCTTCTATTCGCTTGATACTTGCCATTTCTGGTTTTTGACCGCAAATATGGGTCTATTTGTCTAACTCGTCTCGTTATTGTACTTAAGGATGGAATATCTAAATGTTCGAGATCTCTGTCATAAATATCACCAACAATATTTGCATGAATAGCAGTAATAGATAGTCTTTGGTTTGTAAGGTATTCTTCGCTTAAATGTTTTTGTACAAGATTCTCTATGTCGCTGCTAAATTTAAACGTTCTATTTCCTCTATTAGAATATCTTGGAACTAAAGAAAGAGGGTTTTTATTAGAGCGCTTGTACTTATTAAACCAACGTAAGCAAGTAGAAAAACTTGGCGGGTTCTCATCTTTTGTTTCTTTTGCTACTTCTGCAATTAATGGTTCTACCTTGTCCTTTGAGCCAGGATGATGAGCATTGAGAAAAATATACTGAACATATTCTTTTCTGTAGTTCATTATTTTTATTTCTTCTTTTGATAAGTGGTCAGGCTGCATATCTTCGGTATTAGTTCTTCCGATTAAGTCTAAATCCCCAGCACTTACCAAAGACTGAGCCTTGCTTGTTGCCATACTATATTGTTTGCCACCTGCGACACTCGTATAACGAAGTTGTTCTGCTGAAATATGCGCTATTTCAAATTCTACCCCTTTAATTATGAAGCGTTGTCCAACTGAAGGCATGCTCATTTTACACCTCCGATTAATGAAACTTCTGAATTTGGGTTTAGGGGTTTAGTTTCATCATATCTAGCAAAGCCATGTAAAATTAAAATATCGGCAAATTGCGGTACTAAGCTGTGTTCAACACAAAGCTCACGAAACTCTTTCAGTGTGAGGGTCAATACTTTCTGCTCACGAAAGAACTTAGCTTGTCTGGCTAGTTTTTCATTGCTGAAATTATGACTTGAATAGCGATACAGTAACTTTTGATTATCTAATTGCGGCTGCTGTTGTAATTCTTTTTCTGTTATGACATGAAAATGAATCTTCTGGTCGAATAAAATATTTCTTATTCTAGTGAGTCGCTCAAGTAGAGCTGGTGTTTTAAGTACTTTAGATATTTTGGCTTCTCGAACAATAATTGTCCCAGTATTATCAAAATGCACAGAATCGGGGGTATAAGATTGTCCTAATCCTAAGTTAAAACTTATAGGCTGTGTACGATATTGTATTACATCGTCATTAAGCTCAAGATTCAAACAGTTATCGGCTTCTAAGCGACTTTCACAGGGCATCAAAGCACTATTCTTTTTACTTGAGAAGAATACAACTCGTTTCCCATGAAGCCCTTTTGTAAGCTTTCGCTGTCCTTGGAGGACTCCTTTTGTTGCTTTTTTATTTAAAGCATCTTGGAGGGAGTTGTATATATTACTTGTTGTTATTAGAGTTGATTTAGCCATAAATGAGTCTCCTATTTTTTTGTCATCACGCACCATTAACTTGATGTGATTGACAGTGATTAAACTTAATGAGAGACTCTAGTTTCTGAGGCTGTGAATCTCTGTTGATTTCATAGCAAAAGGGGAGGTTATCTTTTAAAGGTACTTCCCTTTTTTTATGCCTTTTTTTCTTAACTTCCTTCTGAAGTTGTAAATATCCTATACCGACAAAATTAAAAAGTACACAAAAATAGTCAAATATATTGACAAAGTGACAATATAACCTACAATTGTGTACCTACAGTGTCCGTAAAAAACATTATTAGTGTTTTTAGACCAGTTTTGACCGTTTATCCGTAACGCTAAAACAGTTCGTTATTTTTATAAAAGCTCTATTTAAAGGTATATTTATGAAAAATATAGAAAATGATAAGAAGCATTTAATTGAGCTTGGACTTCGTTTAAAAGAAGTGCGTAAAAGTAAGTCTTTAACTCAAAAAGCTTTTGCTGATATTGGCAAGGTTAGTGTTCAATCCCAGAAACTCTATGAAGCTGGAACACGCTCGCCTAATTCGGACTATTTAAATAATCTAAGAATCTTTGGAATAGATGCTTGTTACATACTTTCGGGCAATCAACATGAATCTGGTGATAATTTTAATGAAGCTCTCAACCGAAAAATTCTTGTTGAGGTACTAGAAATAATAGAACATCACTCTTTAGAAAGAAAAAACCCTCTGAGTATCAAAGCTAAGGTTGACCTAGCAAGTCTCTTCTATGTTCCTTTTAGTAGCTTAGGTAAAGTTGACCGTGATGTTATTTTTGAATACCTAAAGCATGTTTGCTAATTACATAAACGATTTGAATTAAATGAAGTTAATATTTGTGGACAATCTAAACAATATAGACCCGAATCATTAAAAAACCATAAAAAAACAAAACATTTTTATGGGTAATAAAATGCAATATTGGTTGTTTTGGGGATGTGATTTGACCTGAGAAGTGGTTTTATTATCTGAAAGAGATCTGTAAAATTCTTAATAGCAGTATTGACTATTTATAGTCTAAGGTTGGAATTACTAAAAGTAACAGCATGATATGTATATATGTACTACTGTATTAGTAGTACCGTCAGTCGGATTATGAAGAATTATTATTCATTTTTTTATACTATTTGCTTATTAAAAGAGCATAAATTGATAAAAATTCTGAAAAGTGCTTGTGTTTTGTGTATTCTCAGATTCGTGAAATTTGACGAAAGGTGCCAAACTGCGTATATTTACGCGCATCCATTGAATACTGGGCTTATTTTTAATATGGGTATTGAACGAAATAATGCTTAACTTGAATAATAATAATATTGAGTTAAGAAAAGTGTGGTCATCGACGGCTTGTTCTCTCGTTGGGAGTACGGGTCTTTTTTTCGTACTGAAAAAATTATTGTTACGTTATGCTTTGTTGCTAATGTAGAGCGAACTATTGTACTTTGCATTGTCTATAGTATTACAGTTGTTAATTTCTAATACAGAAATACAAAGCATCTATTTTTGGAGTTTGTTATGAGTGTAAATCAAGCTGGTTCTTTAAAGGTTGAAGGTTCTGGTGTATCTGGTTTGCAATGGGTAAAAAAACATCTTAAAGAGAAAGGCATTGATCCTTTAGCTACAAGAGATGATTTACCTGTTGGTGTAATATACCCAAAGAAGGTTCCTATTCGAGGAAGTGTTCACTCTTCTTCTGGGAAAGTTATTAGTCGTAAAAAAATCAATTGGCTTTTTATATTTCCTTTTTTGTACAAACGATGAATCTCCTATAGAATAATTACTTTTTCTTAAGAAGCTATTTTTATAGCTTCTTTTTTTTGTAAGGGCTTGGTGAATGGCGAAGATTTCTGATAATGAAACTGTTAAACAGTTTATCGTAGATAACTTCATAGATGATTTTATGGAGTATTATGCTATTGCTTTAAATGAAACAGACCTTCATCCAGAGCAAGCCAATAATGAAGTAAGAAATGCTTTTGTTCATTTAGGGAGATATTTGTCTGATAGTAAAACTAATTCCGAAGATTTAAATAAAGCTCTCGATCACTTAAGAAGAGGGAAAAGAGATTGCTTGAAAATTGCAATAATCAGCAAAACTGAGAATCTACATAATTATATTCAAAGCATCGAACATTATGAGGGTGTTTCTTTACTGGCTCAAAAATACAACATATATAAATTTATCGGTAAACGTATTGGCTTATACATTAAAGAAACAAAAGGACAGCCAGTTTCTGAAGAACTGACATCTTTATTTGAAGAATTATTAAAAATAGAACAAAACCTTTTAGATAAATACAATACACAAAAAGAATATAGAAAAGTCACAAGATTTAGAAGATGGGGTTGGAAATTTGTAAAATGGGTGATTGGTATACTTGGAGCTATTTCCATTACAATTATATCAACATATATAATTGCCCTAGTAGTTCCCGATGGTAAACTTGCTGAATGGACTAAAAGTATTCTCGATAGCCTTCTTCAATTTATCAACTAAGTATTACTGTGTTTTATAGTTAATGCGCCTAATTTCCCCCTTAGTTTTCTACTTCATAAGCTCACTTCAGCTTAATGCCTGCCCACTATCAGGCAAGGTAATTAAGATCGCTGACGGTGACACCATCACTGTATTAGATAGTAAAAGACAGCAGCATAAGATAAGACTGGCTGGTATTGATGCACCTGAGCGAAAGCAGCCTTACGGTAAAAAATCCAAAAGATACTTATCATCTTTAGTTGGCAGAAAAACCGTCTGTATTGATTGGCACAAAAAAGATAGATATGGGCATAGTTGGTAAAGTGCTTCTCAATAATCAAGATATTAACTTTAAGATAGTGAATGCTGGATTAGCATGGCACTACAAGAAATACCAGAAAGAACAATCTCGCTCTGATCGTAAAAGGTATTCAGATGCCGAGAAAGTAGCAAAGCTGTCGGTTATTGGATTGTGGCAAGAGCCTGATGCAATTCCACCTTGGAAGTGGCGCAAAGGCACTAGGCCAGTCCGTTTAAATCAAAAACAAAAAATACGGCATAATTCGGCAGAAAAGGTTAGCAAAAGCACCCAGTAAAGGCTTCTCCCGTTGCGGCTCAAAACGCTTTTGTGAACACATGGACTCTTGTGCTGAAGCGTATTTTTATTTGACTCGGTGTGGTTTGAAAAGGCTAGACAGAGATAGTGATGGCATTCCTTGTGAGAGTATTTGCCAATAGCTATTATTCTCTAGCAAGTTGAAATTTTAACCAAATAATTGATTGCATATAAAAAGCCCCAATATTGTTAGTGTTACTACAACAATAAGCATAAAAAAAGGAGCTTCAAATGTCAGAGTATATTCCTTCAAATGTTCTTCTCAAGTATAAGCCATCTGCAAATCCTCCAGTGCTTGACCGAGTTGTGTTTACCATCGATCACATTCATGGTGGAAATAATCATGTTCCTAGTACCTTTGATGTTGTGAAGCATCTCATAGATAATAATATACCCGTTACAGTTTTCATGGAGTGTAGTAACCCCAAGGGGCTTTGTGATATAGATGAGAAAGAAGCTAGAAAGATATATGAGCTTAATCCTGCTTTAGTTTCTCTAGGAGTTCATGCGCTTCCTATTGGTCATACACAAGAAGAACAAAGTAAAAGATTTGAATTAATTTGTGATGTTATTAAGAATATTATGGGCAAATCCCCTGTAACTCTTTCGTATCATGGTAAAAATGCTGGCCCTGAGAATGGAATATCTTTCAGGGATATAAAGTATGCGCGGGGAATTAAATCATGGACAGCCGCCCAAAAAAACAACCCACTTGATACTCCTGTCATGGGTTTATATAAAGTAAGAAGTGCCTTTAATTACATTAAATTAAGGAATGAGTTTGGTTTCTCGGCAACGCTCTTTGTTCATTCTGCTGAGTTAAAGGTTAACTCGCCACAAAAAAGAGTGTTTGATACTTTGATAAAAGAAGTACGAGAAAGACGGCTTCAAGCAATGGACTACTATGCGGCAATGGAACGTGATTTTTCCAAATTACCCAAATGTCCGTTAGCACACTTTAAAAATAACAAACTTTCTCAGAATCTTTACTTGAATCATGTGGATGGTGTGAATGGTATAACCCAAGTCTCAGAGCTTCAAAGTTTTCTCAATGAGCTTGGACTTGACGCGGGTCGAGTTGATGGTTTTTTTGGGAAAAACACAAAAATGGCAGTGTTAATGTATCAAGTAGATAAAGGGTTAGTAGCTGATGGTTCAGTTGGTGAAGAAATGCGTTCTTCAGTAAATACATACTGTAAGTAGTTACTTATGTTCTCCTTATTACCAAATTGGATGCAACACTGACTATTTTAACTTAGTGTTGTATTATCTCTCAGTTATCTTAAGTGCAAGGGGACAGGATGAGTGATGAAGTAATACAAACTATTGCCAAGGTAGCTGGTTTAGCAGGAATATCAATAGCGTTAGTTTTTTATATTTTTCGCAGTATTATTAAAAAGAAAATATTTCCAATGCTTACCAAAGCTCAGGCTTATAAAATCATCAATACCATAATACTATCTACCGTAGTAATAGCCCTAGTTGGAATCGCAGCCTGGGTTTACACATCTCAGCAATCATCACCTTCTTTGAATGGTAGCAATTCTGATTCAAATGTTTCTACTCCTGTAACTAAAAGAAAGTTGTCACTCAATGGTGTAATACGCAACAAAGAAACTAAGCAACCAATAGAAGGGATAATTGTAAGATTATCGGCTCATAGTATTGAAAGTAAACCATCCGATTCTAAGGGGGTTTTTCACATTAACGATACAATCGAGACAAATAGAGTAGAGGTTGATATAAATGTTAACAATAAAAAATACTATCCCTTTAATGGTACTTTTGATGTTGATAACAAGCAGATTATTATCGCGTTAAAACAAAAAGGATAGAAATGATAGCTATGAAACAATTATTAATTATGATCATTTTCCTTGGTTCGATGAACCATGCTTTAGCGAGTGATAATTATTTGTATGGTACTTTGAAGGCATATACACCCTACGGAAAACAAGAGCCGATGGCAGGTGTTAAAGTTAGCGTTTTATACAATGATAAGATTTTTTCAACTACGGATTATCAAGGTAGATTTCGTCTTGATATAGGATTAGATAACAGGCTTAAAGCAGGAAAAAAAATAGTTTTAAAAATTGATGAGCCATCTTGGTTGATGCTCTCACCTTTCAAAGGTGAACTGTTCATCCCATATAACTTAGAGAATTATGAACTAAATATAAAATTAGTTACAAATAGATCAAGACTCCAAATTGATGGATTTACTGCAAGTTTTGCTGGAAAAGATAATAATGGTGTTGAAATTAATCAAGTATATTTGGTTCAAGTTCTTACAAGCACATCAAGAGATGCGGCCTTTACTACCAAGGATTTCTTTGTGCAGAAAGGATTCAAGACATATATTCAAGTTACTAAATCCTTTAATGATATTGTTTACTATAAGGTTCTAGTTGGCAATTATCTTACAAAAAATAAAGCTAATATTGCAAAAAATAGAATTAGAAAAACATATAAAAAATATAAGGATTCATTTGTAAAACTTGTCGCAAAATAGCCTTATATATAACATTGCTGTTAGTGTTTAACTTAATGGCTCAAATTTATGATCGTTTTGAGGTGAACCAACCTCCAGAGAAATTGGATAATAATTCAGCTCATCCATGCTTTCCGTTGGAAAATCTTCTAACTGACAGAATAGCCAACTCGTAAAAAAAGTTTCAGGGAGTATGACGGGCATCCTGTCGTGTATGTGTGATATTTCTTTATAAGAGGGTCTAGTGATAATCGTACAGGATTCTATTAATTCTCCTGTTTCTGTATCCGTCCAATTTTCAAATAAACCAGCCATTGTAAAAGGTTTGTGATCTTTCCTACCAATCCAGAACGGTTGCTTATTATTGCCGCCTAATTTTTGCCACTCATAGTATCCAGATGCAGGTATGAGACAGCGTTTACGTTTGTAGGCAGTCTTAAAGGAGGGCTTCTCAGATAATGTTTCAGAACGCGCATTAAAAGTCCTAAAAGCAATTTTTTTGTCTTTTGCCCAAGGTGGTATTAATCCCCAGTGCGCCTCATCAATGATTCTATTATCTCCAACTTGTCGAATAATAGGGATGTTCGTGCCTGGAGGAATATTGTATCGAGGTCGATAGTTTTCCAGTTGCCAATTATTAATTCCAAACTTCTGGATCAGTTTGTCTTTTAGAATATTTGCTTCAAATCTTCCACACATAATTATCCTTAAAATAAATACTTTGATTGTGTTCGCTTTTTGTTCTATTTTAGAATAGCATAATTTAATGGACTATCCGATGATCAATACTAACACCTCTTCAATTACACCTGCTTCAAGGATGAGAATAATCCTTGCTGATCTTGGTAGTCTTCTACTGTTAAAAGATATTGAAGCTATCAATCCTGCTTCGTATGAAACACAACATTCAAATATTCCAATTTATAGCAGTAAAGTTGAAGCTGGGTTTGCATCACCTGCTGACGACTTTATTGAAGAGTATCTTGATTTAAATAATCTTTTGGTAAAACAACACGAGGCTACATTCTTTGTAAGAGTGTCGGGGAAGTCGATGGTGGATGCAGGAATTTTTCCTAACGATATTCTTATTGTTGATCGCTCATTATCAGCAACCAATGGGAAAATAGTTATTGCTAATCTGGATGGTGATGTCACTGTTAAAAGGTTAAGTATCAATAATGGCAAAGTGATTCTTAAATCTGAAAATACAAAGCACAAAGATATTGTAGTAACAGGTGATTTACATATTTGGGGTGTAGTTACATCCGTTATTCATCAAGTGTAAGCATGTTTGCTTTAGTTGATTGTAATAACTTTTATGCTTCATGTGAGCGATTATTTAGACCTGATTTAGAAGGTAAACCCATCGTTGTATTATCTAATAATGACGGTTGTGTGATTGCTCGTAGTAATGAAGCAAAGGCACTTGGTATCCCTATGGGTGCGCCTGAATTCAAGTATCGCAAACAGATGAAAAAACAAGGCATTCATGTGTTCTCATCCAACTTTCCGCTTTATGGTGATCTATCTGCACGAGTGATGAATGTCCTAGAACAACTTTCTCCTTCTCTTGAGATTTATTCAATTGATGAAGCCTTTGCAGACATGAGTAGTTTTGGAAATTATGACTTGTATGAGCATGGGTTAGAAATCCGTAACAGAGTACTTCAATGGACAGGTATACCAGTCTCAATAGGTTTTGCTAGAACCAAGACACTCTCTAAAATTGCTAACAGAGTCGCTAAAAAGACTCCAAAAGCAAAAGGTGCATTTGTGCTTGATAATCAAGATAAGATTAATAGTGTTTTAAAAAAAATTGAGATTGGAGACGTATGGGGCGTAGGAGGAAAGTACGCAAAAAGTCTTAAAGCATCAGGTATAAAATCTGCTTACGATTTAGCACAAGCAGATGAATCCTGGATAAGGCGTAAATACAGTGTGGTACTTCAAAGAACTATTAGAGAGCTGAAAGGTGATAGCTGCATTTCAATAGAAGAATTGCCAGAGAAAAAACAGCTTCTTGTATCTCGTAGCTTTAGGGAAAGAGTAACAAACTATTATCAAATGCGTTCATTAATAGCTGGCTATATCAGCAGGGCTTGTGAAAAGTTACGCAAGCAAAAAAGCGTTGCCAGAAGTATTACAGTTTTTATAAGAACAAGCCCATTTTCAGAATGGTGCTGGCTACAGTAATTCAACAACAATTAGTCTCAATCAGTTTACAGCAGATACAGCTACTTTTATAAAAATGGCTGGCTATGCCTTAGATAAAATATATCGCCAAGGGTATGAGTACCAAAAGGCTGGAATCATGCTTTTTGATATTATGCCTGATCATTTTCAACAACTATGTCTTTTTCAGTCTGAGAAGTATAACGAAGTGACGAGAAAGAGAATGAAATTACTAGATTTTGTGAATAGTAAATATGGCTCACAAACACTAAGATTTGCAGCAGAAAGTAAAAAGCGATGGTATATGCACCAAGAGCATTTATCTCCTGCGTACACTACAAACTGGGAAGATTTGTTATCTGTAAGCTAAGTATCAAGAGAATTAACTGTTAACTTGATGACGTGTTTATACTTATCCCGCCAATCATCAGGAAGCTTTTCTATTAACTCTAATAAATCAGCTCGCTCATTATTTAGAAGAACTAGGCGCTTATCTTTTTTGTAATTTTCAGCAAGCTTTTTTAGGAAATCTTCTATCTCTTTTTCACCTCTGCCTGTAGCAAGCCATTCAAATGAAATATCTAAGGCTACTGCAATTTTTGCCAGATTTTTGATGCTAGGTTCACTTTGAGATGTTTCATACTGAGAAATAGCACTATCAGTTACTTGAATAATTTCAGCCAGTTCTTTTTGAGATTTATTTCTTAGTTTTCGAGCTTCACGAATTCGTATTGCTATGCTATCCATGCAGAAAAGTATAGCAATGCTAAGCTCGTCAAAATACATTAGTACCTATCATGTTAAATATATAAAACATTAGTGATATTTGATTTTAGAAAACATTAGCAGTAGAATCATTTTTAATCAACATTAAAAATAATCATCAATAAATATACTTTACTCTAAGGGCTTATATATGAAAGTTTCACTAGCTACACTTTTAACTATTGTTTTTTTAGCAATGATAGGTTGTTCAAGTAATAATAATGCAGTAACGACATTAGAACCTTCGGCATCAAGCATATTTTTAAAAGGGGAAAAAGCTGAAAAGAAGGGGGACTATAGGAAAGCTGCAATGTACTATCAAGAAGCATCAAAGCAAAATTACTATAAAGCAACGACTAACCTTGGCACTCTATATGTACATGGAAGAGGCGTTCCTAAAAATTACAATAAAGCTATTTCTTTGTACAAGAAAGTTATTAATATAGCTCCTGATCCAATAGCAAACTACAATTTGGCACGAGTATATTTTCTCCAAAAAAAGTATCAAAAAGCTATTTCAAACTATCAAATCTCTAGGAGAATGGGAGAGCCTAGTGCATCAAATATGCTCGGATATATGTATAATTTTGGCTTAGGCGTTAGAAAAAATAATGCAATAGCGCGAGATTACTATATAGAAGCAGCTACAAAAGAAAATGTGGATGCCATTAATAACTTAGGTTTTTTAGAAGCCAAAGAAAGAAACTTTAGACAAGCTAGGCAGTGGTTTAACAAAGCGGCGGCATTAGGCAATGAAGTAGCTATTAAAAATCTCTCAATATTACAAGCCGAAGGGCATTAGTAAGAGGAGTCTTCATAGTTATAAACAACTCTTCTAAAAAATTAGAACTTTTCAGATTTAATAGATAGGCTAATAAAATGATAAAAATAAGCATACAGCAAGTTAAAGGTTTTTTTAAAACAGATGAAATAATGATAAAGAAAGAGATTGTAGCAATACGTGTTATAAGCACGTTGCTTGCGTTCTTCTTTCTATTTTCTTTTGTATTTATAAAAAATATACCTGTAGATTGGTTATTTTCTGCTTATGATTTTTTTACGAGTCCATATTTTCTTGCAGCTCTCGTAATTGCATCAGTAGCGTCAATTCTGGAAGGCTTGGTAGACAAAAATTGGAGTTTATCTATTTTGATGCTGATATTGCTCACGGGTCATGTAATGTTCATAAATGTCTTTGCAGATAAGTACTCCCTCGATGCCAAAGGAGCGACAATAAAGAGTGAAATGAATGACGATCATTTACCAAAATGGGATTATTCAGGCATGAGAAACTTGGGCTAATTTAACTAACGCAGATTTCATGTGGTCTTTTTTGTTAATAATGAATTAGTTCAGCAATCCTCCTCCTATTTTTTCAGAAGCGTTTGACGCTGAAAGTACTTGTGAATTTAATAGTTTATCCCAAATATCTAAACAAATATTAATAGCAGTTGTATCCTCATCCTCCGTAGCTTCATCATAAAGTTTTTGTAAAACATTTATAAATGAAGTATCCGTGAGATGCATATTCCTAATTGATTCACCTGTATTATTCGATGAAGTTATATTCTCTACCAATTTTAAGAGTTGTTCTTGGTGAGAAAGCAAGCTACCAGAGTACTTTTCAACCCCTTCAAATAGTTCGTATAAGCAATGAGTGGCAGCTTTTGAGATAACAAAAACATCAAAATAGTCTTTTGATGTTGGCTTCTCCCAATAATTATTACTACTAACACACTGCCCTACCTTTTTTAGTATTTCTTCATCTTCATCATTTACTAATTTTTCATATGCTATTAAAAGCTTATCACTATTCTCATGAAATTTATCTTCTGTTAAGAATTGTGATAATACATTAGCTACACCTTTTCGAAAAATTAGCTCACCGTTAATTATGCTATCTATTCTATTTGAAAATAAATCAGAAAAAACCCAACGCGCAAAAACTTGTTTTGCTGCTTCTTTTTTTACTTCATCTAAAGGAGACTCAAGCATCTTAAGCACTAGGTTTATATATTCTTCTTTGTATTTTCCTTCAAATCCCCTATTGAAAAAATAATGCGCTCCATACCCACAAGCCATACGCTGATCTTTTTCACATAATGTAAGAAACATTCTTTCAGCATAGGCTTCATCATGATTTAACATAGGCACCAACATATCTAGTGTAGCCATATTAACAGCAGGATGAGGGTCATCAATAGCCGACTGAATTAATTCTTTATGATCAGTAGTGAATTCTTCATCTTCCCAAAAGAGATGGCTTATCCCTTCATATGCTATGCCTCTACAACAATTTATTGCATTGCCTCTTAGAGTATGAGAATCGGCATCATCAGCTATTACATTACACATGATATTAAGCTTATTTAGTTTGGGATCTTTAGCATTAATAGCTAAATCAATTAGCAATAACTTAGATTCTTTAGACCAGTTTTTTTCAGTTATACGCCTTTCAAGTAGTCTGACTAATGAATACTCACAATCTGTATCTTTGAAATGGTTGATAATATTCTCTGTTAGTTTAACTGGACATACCTTCCACTCATCTTGATATTTTTCGTTAATGTTTTTCTTGTCAGTTTCTGCTAAGCCAGAATAAATTGCTTCAATATATTTTTGATCAATATTAGAAGGTAACGAAAGGGCTAACCGTGCAAATCTAATAGGTTGGTTTTTTACAGCACTATCAAGGCTTCTTCCAAATTGCTCAATGCTGGATTCAGCAACAGACTCTTTTCCCTGTTGAATCCATGTGCCTTTGTTTACCTGCTCTTTAGGCGCTAGAATTAAATTTCTCCATGCTCTATCAGACAAGACATTAGCTGAAGGAAGAGGTGATGTAACAGTCCCACCTCTGATATTGTTTTTTAAACAAAAATCATCATCTGTATAAGAATTAAATTTTCTATTTAATACTCCAATTAATTGCTTGGTATTTTTCTTGATGCGTGATGGTGGTAGTTTGGGTAATAAAAAGTACTGTATATCGCCCCAAATACTATAAAAAGAACCAGTGCGGGTAGCTTCTAGCCGCCATTTAATATGCTCAATATCATCTATAGAGGATGAAAAGCAAATCCTTTCCTCAAGTTGATCAAATAAAGAATTCGAACATTCTACTGAAAATTTCTCAACTAACTTTCCTGATAAAATCCATACTGGCTCAATATACTTATTACCACAGCTTAACCTGAGTTTTGAGTTATCAAGCAGCCACTCAATAACCATATCTGAATAATCAGTTGGTAAATTCAAAAGAAATCTAGCAAGAAGGTGTGTAAGAACAACACTCTCACTTTTTAGATAGGGAGTTAATAATCTTACTAAAGTTTCTGGTTTAGTTTCACTTAGTTGCTTACATGCACTTCCCAGAATCTTAAAAACACCATGAGTAATGGATTTTTCGGCATCATGAAATGAATATCTATCTTTATAAAACCAATTAAAAGTAACGCTCTTTTTGTCTTCATTTCCCATAAAGTCATTTATGATAGCCAATAACCTTGATATAACCTCTTCTGGTATTTTTAATGAAATATCACATAGCTCATCAAGATCGGTGCTAGACCATGCATCCCTATGCGTAAGACTATTTATATCACGAATGGCTGAATAATCTTCATTGCAAAGAGCTTCTTTATAGTGATGTAAAAGCATCTCGATTAAATCTAATGCATTAACTGGTTTCTTTTTTGCTAGTTTTGACCAATGAATGAAGCCAGCATTACAGCCCAGTTTGATTAGCTCCTTTCGAATTTCAAATATTTCATCACTGTCATTTTCAATATTCCAACAAAGCCCTGAATAAACTCTTTGATTCCATTCCTCTGATTTGTTGATAAAAGGTTTGAGTTCTTTTATTACAGTATTAGGGGAAATCTCAGGAATAGAGCGTAATAGGTAAACAGCTTTATCTATTAAATCAGGGTTCTCACTATTTAACCATGTAGATAGAATGCCACATTCAGAGAGATAGTTGATGATATGATAATTCCCATAACAACTGTTTGTAATAAAGTTTTGCAAAAGCTCTGGGCTACTAACAATCGTATCTATCATTAACCTTGCAGGTGCTTTCAAAGAGTTAAGTTCTTTTAATGAATTAAATACCAGGTATTTAATATGAAACCGAATATCATTACTTACCAGTAAGGCAATTGAAGTATTACAAAAAACAGCCTGATCAAAATCTAAAAGCATATTTAATGCATACTTCAGATGTTCTCTTTTAGTTAGAGTTTGATGACTAAAGTCACCAATTTCAGCTATCAATTTCTCTGGGGAATCCTGTGCTGCTGTAAATAGTTTAATACCTATTTGGTAATCAAATAAAGCTTGATGTCTAAAACTAATTTGCTGTGCTTGTTTTGTTAGAATTCCAACAGATAACATTGCTTCAAGGGTTTTGGGAGAACTAAGAATATTCTCTGGAACAGATAATCGAGTCTTACTATTCATTAAAACTACAATTTCATCAATAAACTGTGAAGCAGTATTCTCATCAACTCCCAAAGTATTAACTTTTTTAATACGATCATCCCAATAACGCTTAACAAGCTCTAGCTTATTAAGAAACAGAGGAGCTGCTGCTCCTTTCTCTGCTATTGTTAGATAAATACTTAGCCATAAAGGAATGGATAGTATTCTCTTCTTTTCCTCTGGCAATAAAGCAAAGCTTTCAAAGGGTTTTATGAGGTCTGATACTGTTTCAGCATCTAATTGTGAAAGACTTACATCTGATACATCTTTATCAAGGTCTTTAATCCAACCACTTAAAGCAACATCTTCATCTAAATCAAAATTCCTGCTTGCCAATATAATACTTATATCATGACCTTCTTTTTTTAGAGCTAATACCTGCCTTACCATCTCTTTGCAAACTTGAAGCGCATTACTTGAGTGAGAAGTTGTCCAACGAACAGCATCAAGTTGATCGAGTATAATTACCTTTTTTTGCTCAGGTGCTATTTGACTTACGCATAGGATAGGAGAATAAGGAAATCCTAATTTCCTGCCAAAATCATCGGCATTATTCTCAGGTCTGTTTCTATCAAGCCGTATAGGTAAACTGATAGAGCCTTCTGCTAGAATGGCTTCATGTAATTCCAGTAATAAAGCACTTTTCCCCATACCTGCTTCAGCTTTTAATATAGTTATTGCATGAGAGTCTAAAGATGCAATAATTTCATTTAATTCAGGTCTAGGAATAATTGTGTCAGAAATTAAAAAGGGTTTTATTGAATCAGAAAAATACTCAGAAGTACGTTCAATAATAGGAGTTAACCTCTTATCTTCTACTTTTACTCTTGCTAAAAAACCATTCTTCTCAAGGTCTTTAAATAAGGATGGAGCTGTTATTTTTACTCTTAGCTTATTAAATTCAACTGGATAATTTTTTAAGAAGTGCAATACCTTCGATGGCTCATCAGAAAACAATGCTGTTGATTTATCTTCAAGCTCGATAGCCGTGTGCATATCAAGCATATATTGTGTCACTTTAAACTTTTTTAGAAAAAGCAATACTTCCTCTTGGTCAGAGGAAATTGAGCAATCTAGCCCCAGGAATCCGCATAAGTCCTGATATAGCTTTTCACGAGTCGCGCTTGTTTTTACTTGGTATTCATAAAAGTCAGAAACATTCTCCGTGCTGTTTAAGGCGCTATTACATAAATCTGTTAAGTTCTTTGAGCCTAATGGGGAAACCAAGTGAAACTCATCCGTCCCTCTTTGTATTTGAAATAATGCATTTGCTAAGATGTTTGAGCTGTTTAATTGTGAAAGAGTCCAATGCTCGTTATTACTATTACTAGATTTACATTGGTGATACTCCTTTTTACCGTCAGAATGCTCAACAATAACATCCACACCACTCTCATCATCACCAATTGGTTCAACAGTTACAGATACAACTCTTTCATTAAGTAATTGTAGTAATAGATAAGCTACCCAGTTTGCTTCGTACCTATTACCTATTTTTTCAGCATAGCCACCAGATTCTAAAGCCATTTGATTTTCTCTCTATCTGTGCTCAGAAAAGGAAACTACGAAAGAAGTAGTAATACTCAGTTTTGGAGAGCTAGAACAAGTTTTCTGATAAATAAGCCTTAACAGACTTGTCTGTTAAGGCTTGAATCAAAGAATAATAATAAATAACCCTTCTGCAAAAATCAGCTTCCGAACTATATGGCGATGAATTTCAAACTATCTGGCGCGCTATGTTTAGTGAGTTTCATTTATATGACGATTGAATTCCAATTACTGTGATTAGGATTTCACTTTATGTGACGCGCCACGATCATACTATTCATATAGTTACCCCCAATCAAGCGCGCCACCAGTCTGATACTCTGTCACTCTAGTTTCAAAAAAGTTCTTCTCTTTCTTCATATTCGC
>Ga0256834_1000900_pt1 | contig 21016 bp, 19 predicted proteins | sample 4281140metaG_FD_190536 | JGI IMG/M metagenome (GOLD analysis project Ga0256834, IMG submission 190536) | Hydrothermal vent microbial communities from East Pacific Rise, Pacific Ocean - 4281-140 | ecosystem: Environmental > Aquatic > Marine > Hydrothermal vents | place: Pacific Ocean: East...
ATGCATTGGGTATCCCTGCAATGGCACTCTTCCCAGTAACACCGCTATCGGCCAAAAGTGAAGATGCCTGTGAGGCTTTCAATCCTGATGGTTTAGCACAGCGGGCCGTACGTGCGGTTAAAGATGCCGTACCTGAACTGGGCATTATTACCGATGTGGCACTCGACCCCTTCACCACACATGGTCAAGATGGTTTGATTGATGCCAGCGGTTATGTGCTAAATGATGAGACCAAAGAGGTACTGATTAAGCAGGCACTATCACATGCCCAGGCGGGTGCTGATGTAGTGGCCCCTTCCGACATGATGGATGGCCGTATCGCAGCCATCCGTGAGATTCTTGAATCAGAGGGGCATCCACATACCCGTATTCTTGCCTACTCCGCAAAATATGCCTCCAGCTACTACGGCCCCTTTCGTGATGCAGTAGGCTCAGCCTCCAACCTTGGTGGGGGCAATAAATATAGTTATCAGCAAGATCCTGCCAATAGCAACGAAGCACTGCATGAGGTCGCCCTTGATATTCAAGAGGGTGCCGATATGGTGATGGTGAAACCTGGTATGCCCTACCTTGACGTGGTTCAACGTGTGAAGGAGACCTTTGGTGTCCCCACCTATGTCTACCAAGTGAGTGGTGAGTACGCCATGATTATGGCCGCTGCACAAAACGGTTGGTTGGATGAGAAGGCCGTCATCATGGAGGCGCTCGTCTGTATGAAACGTGCAGGGGCCGATGGTGTTCTAAGTTACTTTTCTAAACGTGCAGCACAATGGTTAGGTGAATAATGAAAGATCTATACGCAGTTATTGGAACACCGATTCAACATAGCAAATCACCACAGATTCATCAGGCATTTGCAGAGCAGACTGGCGAGGAGATCCACTACGACCGTATCCTCGGCCAGCCTGAGCGCCTGCCTCTCTATATCAAAACCTTCAGGGAGATGCGTGGCTTAGGGCTTAATGTTACCGTACCGCTAAAAGAGGAGGCTTTCCAACTAGCCAATGAGCGCAGTGATCGAGCTGAGAGAGCAGGTGCTGTGAATACACTGATCCTGCTAGAAGATGGGCGTCTTCAAGGTGACAATACAGATGGTATTGGCTTGGTGCGTGATCTTGCACTAAATAATGGCTTTAACTTTAAGGGTAAGCGAGTACTGATTTTGGGTGCCGGAGGCGCTGTTCGTGGTGTGGTACAACCGCTCATGGAGCAAGGCATTGGAGAGATGGTTATCGCCAATCGCACCCTATCAAAAGCTGAGACAGTGGCAACCCTCTTTGCAGATTTAGGCTCAATAAAAAGCTGTGCTCTTGATGCAATTACCGGTGAGTTTGATCTGATAATCAATGGCACTGCCGCTGGTTTATCAGGGGCACTGCCCGCTATTCCCGACGGGATTCTGGCTAAAGGTGGTTGGTGTTACGACATGGTGTATGGCGATAAGCCAACCGCTTTCGTCAAATGGAGCAAAGAGCAGGGCGCGACTAAGTCGCTCGATGGCCTAGGCATGCTGGTTGAGCAGGCTGCCGAGTCATTCTATCTCTGGCGTGATGTTCGGCCAGAGACTGCACCAGTTATTCAGATGTTGCGGGGTTGATGCGGCGATCTTTGCCACTCCAGCTATTATCATTTGATCGCTCAACATAGCCACGTGCTGAGATGCGCTGCTCTTTGAACAGAGTGCCATTGAGCTGTTCAATCAGCGCCATACCCGCTTGGTTTGACTCGGTCTGCACCACAAGGAAGTGGTAGTTCCGATCAAAACAATCTCGCCCCAAACGCTGTTCAAAACGTGTATGAACCTCCTGATCACCAAGTAACTCCCTTAGCTCACCAAAAGTACTGTCGGCAGGTAAATTGCCGATAAAGACATTCATCAGCGGCTCTGCCCACGATGTCGCAGCATTAGACGCACATAGTAGGCAGCTGAATATTTTAGCCGCTCCAGCTCATCACCGGTTAATTTACGAGCCTTACGCGCTGGTGTACCCATCCAGAGATAGCCACCCTCCAGTCGTTTGCCTGGCGTTACCAGAGTACCGGCCGCCAGCATGACACTTGGTTCCAATATGGCACCATCCATCACCGTTGAACCCATACCAATAAAGCAATTATCCTGAATTTCACAGGCGTGCAGCGTCACATTATGGCCAACCGTGACACAGCTACCAATAATCAGTGACAGGCCACCTGGGCTATAAGGACCATCATGAGTAACGTGCAATATAGAGCCATCTTGAATATTGGTTTCGGTACCCACACGAATTTTATTGACATCACCACGCAACACCACCATTGGCCAGATGGATGAGCGTGCGCCAATGGTGACATCACCAATAACAACAGCAGCCTCATCAACCCAAGCGTCATGTGCAATACGGGGAAAACGGTCTTCAAAAGGACGGATGTTTGGCATTCTTAAGCACCTTTATTTTTTACTTGGTGGGTTGATCCTAGCAGAGTTAATGCAATATGCCCCAATCCCTACATAGAAGACAGATATTAAAGAGAAAAAGCCTCGATTGTATATATGGAGAATGCGACCAAACAACCCATCACCCAATAGACACAAGTAAAACCTTCTGATAAACATTTTACCCCATAAACTTGCCCCAACGAATGGTCACTTAACCTCTCATACTGGTTAGCTAACAATTGTGCGGCTGGTAGCAATAACAGGCTCTATGTGAGGATCTGAGCTCTTTCCTAAACAACCTTACTTCCTTTATAATAAGCTGCAACCATCCACCTCGTGCGAGAATCTTAAAATGCTAAACATAAAAGCCGCTGTATTGGCCCTCTTTCTACTTCTTCCATCCTCTGCACTCCTCTCAGCAGAGCAGAGTGAAGGTTACTGGTATAATTCAGCTGGAGAGATATGGAGAAACAGTGCTGGCGAATGCTGGCAAAGCAGATTTTTAACAGCAGAAAACTCCTTGCCTGAATGCACGGGTGAAGTGGTCGATAATGATCTGGATAAAGATGGTGTGGAGAACAGTGTCGACTCCTGTCCAAATACACCCGCAGGGGCATCGGTGAATGCAAAAGGCTGTCAGTTGGATAGTGACGGCGATGGCGTTGTTGATATGAATGATAAGTGCTCTGGCAGCCCAGCTGGAGTGGCCGTTGATACCAGAGGATGCCAGTTGGATAGCGATGGCGACGGTGTTGTCGATGCAAAGGATACATGTCCTGGTACCACACGTGGTACAGCCGTTGATACAAAAGGGTGCCCACTGGATAGTGATGGTGATGGCGTTATTGATACAAATGACAAATGCCCTGGCACTATCGTAGGTGACAAGGTTGATACTGAAGGGTGCGGCATTCTAAACAAGACAAAACAGATCGTGCTTGAAAACGTCAACTTCAAGACAGGTTCTGCTCAGCTCACTGAAGGCTCATCACCCATACTCAACAAAATTGCTACCATTTTGACAGCTAATCCAGCAGTGAAAGTTGAAATTGGTGGGCATACCGACAATAGAGGGCGTGCAGATATGAACAAAAAACTCTCTTTAAAACGAGCAGAATCAGTACGCAACTATCTTATCGACAAAGGTGTTGTTGCTGCCCAGTTGTCTGTTATGGGCTACGGTGATGCTCAGCCTATTGGTGATAATGGCAGCAAAAAAGGTCGCCTAACCAATCGCCGAGTTGAGCTTAAAGTTCAGTAACTGATCAGCAATCTACTCTTGATATGGAGAGGAGGCTTAACCTTCTCTCCTTTTTTTATCAAAAAATTAACTCCGTCTTGCATCCAGGGCAAGCAAAATATGACTCCATTTTGCTCTCATCCCCAATCCCCACATAGAGACCGATAAAAGAGAGAATATCTTGCAGGAGAGGTGTGCCTAAAATTTGGAATCTAGCCACTGAACCAGCTAATTCAGCCTGTTGGCAGCAGTGACAAAGTCTATGCAGGGTTTGAACCCTCCTGTTCAATTAGCAACATGCTAGACTCCGCAGAAGATCAATCTTGGATACTAAAATGATAACCAGACTCACACTACTTCTGCTCTTAGTTCTACTAATACCACCCACTTTTGCCGCTGGCCCATTCTATGATGAGGCTAAGGATACACATGAGTATGTGGGTGATGAGACGGTGGCTTGGCAGGAGCAGGGCAGCGAGCTGCCACCACTACCAAAAGAGGATGATCTACTCACCTTTGAGGTTGATGAGCCAAAAAAGCGCTTTAAATACTCTATTGATCGCACCTCATTAACCGCTGGTGAAGATGGTGTGATGCGTTTTAGTCTCGTTATTGAGTCGATGAGCGGGGTAAAAAATAGCTCTTACGAAGGTATTCGCTGCAGCACAAAAGAGTACAAAGTCTACGCTTATGGCTCTAAAAAAGTGTTTAAAATGGTAAGAAAGCCCGTATGGCGACCTATCTTGCCACGGCATCGTTACTACAATGCACTATTCCACGACTACCTCTGTAGTAGCCAGAGTGCTGTTATAGCACCACTATCGCCCGTGCAAGCCGTTAAAAGCATACTTACTAATACACTTTACCCAGGGTCTTAAACATGAGTAATCCACTGCTTGAACTGGACAGATTACCCGCTTTCTCTCAAATTAAACCAGCACATATTGAACCTGCCATTGATGAGCTGCTGCAAATCAACCGTAAAGAGATTGCCACACTGCTAACCAATGAGGGTAATTTCAGCTGGAAAAACTTAGTAGAGCCTATTGAACAGTTAGAGGATCGTTTGAGCCGCACTTGGTCACCTGTTAGTCACATGAACTCTGTCATCAACAGTGAGGAGCTGCGCGAAGCTTATAACGCCTGCCTACCAAAATTGAGCGAATATGGCACTGAGATGGGCCAAAACGAGGCTCTATTTCGCGCCTATGAGTATGTGGCAGCCAATGACCAGAGCCTCAACGCATCACAGAAGAAGGTGATGCAGAATGCCCTGCGTGATTTTCACCTCTCTGGTGTCGATCTACCACAAGAGAAGAAAGAGCGCTTTAAAGAGCTGAGCCAGCAGATGAGCAAGTTAACCAGCAAATTTGAGGAGAATATTCTCGACTCAACCAACGCCTGGAGCAAACTGATCACTGATGTAGAGCAACTTGTTGGTCTACCAGAGTCTGCCATAGCACTCGCCAAACAGAGTGCTGAACAGCGTGAGTTAGAGGGGTGGCTGCTCACCTTAGAGTTCCCCTCCTACCTACCGATAATGACCTATGCAGATAACCGCGAACTGCGCCATGAACTCTATCAAGCCTTCTCCACTCGCGCCTCTGATCAAGGGCCACAAGCGGGCCAATGGGATAACAGCAAAGTGATGGAGGAGATCTTAGCTAATCGCCATGAGAAGGCGCAGCTACTCAGTTTTGACAACTACGCTGAGCGCTCACTTGCCACCAAAATGGCCCGTAACCCTAATGAAGTGATCAGTTTTCTAGAGGATTTAGCTGAGCGCTCACACCCTCAAGCACAACATGAACTGGATGAGTTGCGTGACTACGCCAAACAGCAGTTTGCTGTTGAGCAATTAGAGGCGTGGGATATTGGCTACTATGCCGAAAAACTGCGTCAATTTCGTTACAACATCAGCCAAGAAGAGCTGAAACCCTACCTACCTGAAGAGCGTGTTATCACAGGTATGTTTAAGGTCGTCGAGCGCCTCTATGGAATTAAGGTGAGTGAAGTAGAAGGGGTTGATAGCTGGCACACCGATGTCCGTTTTTTTAAGATTCATGATGCCAATGGTGAGCTACGTGGTGAGTTCTACCTTGACCTCTATGCTCGCCGCTTCAAACGAGGTGGTGCTTGGATGGATGAGTGTGTCGGTCGTTTTATTAGCGATACAAAAAACCAGACCCCCGTCGCCTATCTCACCTGCAACTTCTCCCCCCCTGTTGGTGATAAACCTGCACTCTTTACCCATGATGAGGTTGAGACACTATTTCACGAGTTTGGTCATGGCCTGCACCACATGCTAACCAAGATCAATTACCCCGCTATTTCTGGTATCAGCGGTGTCTCATGGGATGCTGTTGAGCTACCCAGCCAATTTATGGAGAACTGGTGTTGGCAGCATGAAGCACTGCAACTTATCTCCGGCCACTATGAGACCAGTGAACCAATTCCTGACGAACTGTATGAGCGGATGATTGCTGCAAAAAACTTCCAATCAGCTATGCAGATGGTACGACAACTGGAGTTTTCACTCTTTGATTTCCGTATCCATCGTGAATACGAGCCTAAGAAAGGGGGCAGAGTCTATGAGATTCTAGAGCAGGTTCGCCAGCAGGTTGCTGTACTACAGCCACCTAGTTGGAATCGCTTTCCTCATGGTTTCTCCCATATCTTTGCGGGTGGCTATGCGGCTGGTTACTACAGCTACAAATGGGCAGAAGTGCTCTCAGCTGATGCCTTCTCACTCTTTGAAGAGCAGGGCATCTTTAATGCTGAAGCGGGAGCATCTTTTCTACAGAACATACTGGAGATGGGCGGTTCAAAAGATGCGATGGAACTCTTTATCGCCTTCCGTGGCCGAGAGCCAAAGATTGATGCACTACTGACTCATTGTGGCATCAGTTGATCTAATATTTAGGCTATCAATGCTGTTGAGGAAGGTTCTCCAGCGTTGATTCAATCCACGCCTCAACATGGTGGTTAATCTCTTGCGCCGTAGAGCCATCTGTTCGATAGGGTTTACCGATAACAACATCAACCGTGCCTGGGTATTTGCAAATATCACGACGGCGCCAAAAAATCCCTGCATTATGGCAAATAGGCACCACCAGATGGTTACTCTTCTCCGCCAATAGTGAACCACCAATACCGTACCGTTTTCTCACACCTGGAGCGACACGCGTCCCTTCAGGGAAGATAATGACCGAGTGGCCTTTATCTAGACGCGCCTTCCCCTTCTCGATCATCTCTTTTACCGCCGCTCTACCGGCAGATCGGTCGATAGCTATCGGCCTATTCAGTGCCAGTGCCCAGCCAAAGATAGGTAGCCACATCAGCTCTCTCTTCAATACCCAGACCAGCTGATGAGGAATGATGGTAAATAGGGCAATTGTCTCCCAAGCAGATTGGTGTTTTGCAAGGAAAATGCAGGGTTCATCAGGGATATTCTCAGCACCGCTAACTCTGTAATCTAAACCACAGATATGTTTTAGCAGCCAGAGATTAAAGTTGCTCCAGATAACTGAGATCTTGTTCCGCACAGAGAAGGGAGCAGGAAAGGTAAACAGCATTAATAGTGCGGCCAGAGAGGTCGTAAAAAGTAGGATAGAGAAAAAGATGAGTGAGCGAATATAAACCATAACAGAATTAATTTACTATCCCGATAAGTGATATATGGCTATAAATTGGCCTGATAGTTATTAAATGTTTTTTTATCAATGGCTTACGCACTCTATACTAAAGTTGAATTCAGCAGATTATCGACAGCCTGGCTCAAATCGTCAAATATGGGCAGGTTCTCAAGCTCAGTAGGGTTGGCCGCTAAAGTTCGCAACCCTTTACCTGTTTTAACCAAAACACCTTGAGCACCCGCAGCTTGCGCAGCCTGGATATCACGCAGTGAATCACCAATTAGATAGACACCACTGAGGTTACAACCAAACTGCTCTGCAATCTGATACAGCATGCCCGCCTTCGGTTTACGGCATTGACAGCCATCATCAGGGCCATGAGGACAGTAGACAATGCTGTCGATACGACCCCCCACACGCGCTAATGATTGCTCCATTTTTTTATGGATCAAATCCAAGGTGTTGATATTAAAATATTCTCTAGCAATACCCGACTGATTGGTTGCCACTGCAACCTTAACATTGGAGAGATTCAGACGAGCAATAGCCTCCAGACTACCAGGTATGGCTACCCACTCCTCCGCTGACTTGATGTAATCATCAGAGTCCTCATTGATGACCCCATCACGATCAAGAATGATCAGCTTCATGTTTGTAGTTTGGATATATCAGCAACCTGTAGAAAAAGGCTACGCATCTGATTAAGCAGTGCCAGACGATTGTTGCGAATAGCAGGCTCATCTGCCATCACCATCACATGGTCAAAAAAGTGGTCGATAGGCTCTTTGAGTTGCGATAGGTGGCGCAATGCACCTTCATAATCTCTCGCTTCGAAGAGTGGCATAACAAGCCCACTAAGCTGCTGAATCTGGCAGAAAAGGGCATGCTCATGTTCTGAATCAAATAGTGCCTCATCAGCCTGTAGAGGTAGCTCTTCTTTGGCAGATTTCTTTAGGATATTGCCGATGCGTTTATTGGCTGCGGCAAGTGAGGCCGCTTCTGGCAATGCCTGAAAGTGAGCGACCGCTTTGATACGTTGATCAAAATCGATCAGGCTCTCTGGTGCTGTTGCAACAATTGCCTCATAGAGATCACTCTGCAACCCCTGTTCAGCATAGATGCCCTTCAGACGCTCCAGCATAAAACTGTAGACATCATCGACCACAGAAGCCTCAGTTACCGCATCACCAAGAGACCCTTTTGCAGCTGATAGCAGTGCTTTCAGGTTAAGTGGTAGTGCATGATCAAGCATGATGCGGAGCGCACCCAGTGCAGCACGGCGGAGTGCGAAGGGGTCTTTCGTGCCGGTTGGGCGTTGGCCAATACCGAAGATAGCCACCAAGGTATCGATACGATCCGCCAAGGCGATGGCAATACCTGTTTTGCTCTGTGGTAGATGATCACCCGAGAAGCGTGGCATGTAGAACTCATCCATTGCGGCGGCTAGTTCAGCGGGTTCACCATCACGGTTGGCTTGGTAGCGTCCCATGACACCCTGCATATCGGCAAACTCATTGACCATTTCAGTCATCAGATCACAACGACTGAGGCGAGCGGCACGTTCAGAGAGAACCCGGTTACCACCGATTTGCTCGGCAATGGTGCCCGCCAGTGAAGCAACACGCTGTGACTTATCCGCCAAGCTACCGAGCTGTTTCTGAAAGACCACTTTTTCTAGTGATGGGATGTGATCTTCAAGCCGTTTTTTACCATCCAGCTGCCAAAAAAATTGGGCATCCGCGAGACGAGGGCGAATGACACGCTCATTGCCGGCACTGATTGCCGCAGGGTTGCTGCTAGAGATGTTGCTGATAGTAATGAAGTGGGGCAGTAGAGCACCTGCTTCGTCAACCAGGTGGAAATATTTCTGGTGCTTCTTCATAGAGAGGATCAGTGCCTCATGGGGCACTTCAAGAAAACGCTTTTCAAAACTGCCAACGATGGGTGAGGGCCACTCAACCAGTGCTGTCACCTCATCGAGCAGGGTCTCATCAATCTCAGCAAAGCCACCTAATTTTGTCGCACTCTCTTCAATTTGCTGGCGAATCTTAGCCTTACGCTGCTCACGGTCTGCCACCACTTGACCACGGGCTTTGAGCAGTGGTGCATAGTCCATAGCCGAAGAGATGGTAATCGCTTCAGGGCTGTGGAAGCGGTGGCCAAAAGTGATTTTAGCCGCCTCAGCGTCAAGAATAGTGCAGGGCACCACATCATCGCCAAGCAGAAACAGCAACCACTGAACAGGACGAACAAACTCAACGGTAGAGTTGCCCCAGCGCATCCGTTTAGGGATCGGCAGTTTAGCCAGTGCATTTTCTGCAATGGCAGGGAGTAGATCAATGGCCATCTTGCCTTTCTGCTGTTTACAGAAGTTGAGCCACTCACCCTTATCGGTTTTCAGGCGATCGAGTTGATTAACCGTAACGCCGCAAGAGCGAGCAAAACCTTCAGCCGCTTTAGTGGCATTGCCATCAGCATCAAAGGCCGCTTGAACAGCTGGGCCGCGTCGTTCAACATTTTGATCGGGCTGTGACAGGCTGAGTGATTCGATGGTTAGCGCTAAACGCCTGGGGGTTGCATAGGGTTGCACCGCTCCAAAGGTGAGGCCCGCATCCTCTAAACCTTTGCAGAACTCCGTGCAGAGTGCATCGGAAAGCGCTTTAAGAGCCATTGGCGGCAGCTCTTCCGTACCCAGCTCAAATAGCAGATCAGCAGACTTACCCATGGGTCATCTCCTGGTTCTGTAACATCGGAAAGCCGAGTGCCTCGCGGCGATTGTAGTAAGCCTGAGCAACAGCGCGTGAGAGTGAGCGGACACGTAAAATATATCGTTGGCGCTCAGTCACCGAGATAGCGTGGCGGGCATCAAGCAGATTAAAGGCGTGAGAGGCTTTTAAGACCTGCTCATAAGCGGGTAGTGGCAGATCAACCTCAATCAATGCTTGGCTCTCCTTTTCACACTGGTCGAAGAGTTGGAATAAGAAATCGACATCAGCATGTTCAAAGTTGTAGGTTGATTGCTCAACCTCATTTTGATGGAAAACATCACCATAGCTGACGGTACCTTGTGGGCCTTTAGTCCAAACAAGGTCATAAACACTCTCAACACCTTGCAGGTACATGGCAATTCGCTCAAGCCCGTAGGTGATCTCACCTGTAACAGGGCTACAATCTAACCCCCCAACCTGCTGAAAATAGGTGAACTGAGTCACCTCCATACCGTTGAGCCACACCTCCCAACCCAGACCCCAAGCACCTAGAGTAGGGGACTCCCAGTTATCCTCAACAAAGCGAATGTCATGCTCTAATGGGTCAATACCGAGAAGCTGAAGTGAGTCAAGATAGAGCTGCTGAATATTTTTGGGTGATGGTTTGAGCACCACCTGAAACTGATAGTAGTGTTGTAGACGGTTAGGGTTTTCGCCATAACGCCCATCTGTTGGCCGTCTTGATGGCTGCACATAAGCGCAGCTCCAAGGCTCAGGACCGATAGAGCGCAAGAAAGTAGCAGAGTGAAAGGTGCCGGCACCCATCTCCATATCGTATGGTTGAAGGATGACACAGCCCTGTTTTGCCCAGTAGTGTTGCAGGGCAAAGATTAGACCTTGAAAGGTCGATACATCGTACTCTGATTTTATACTCAACGTTCTCAATTCCTGATTCAGACAAGCTGCCAAGTATAGCTGCTATTATTAGCCGATTGAATCGAGGAGATTGCTCGATTTTGGCTAAATTGATGGCTATAAAGTGATATTTACGTCTTTAAGGAACCTCTGAATATGATTATTCCCTCTCAATACCCACTTCTCAACCTACTTTGCATGCAAGACGGCCAGCCTGCATCAGGCTATAATATGCCGCCATTTTTACTACAATTTCCAGCACTATGAACAGACAACGTAAGGCGCTCTCCCTCATCTCAGGTGGCCTCGATTCACTCTTAGCTACCAAAGTGATTCAAGAGCAGGGCATCCATGTAGAGGGGGTCAACTTCTTCACCGGTTTCTGTGTCGAGGGGCATACCCATGCCATCCGCAAAAAGGATCAGAGCAAAGAGAAGCGGAACAATGCGCTTTGGGTGGCGGAGAGATTGGGCATCAAACTGCATATCATTGATGTGATCGAAGAGTACAAACCGGTCCTCTTCAACCCAAAACATGGATATGGCGCACACCTGAACCCCTGCCTCGACTGTAAGATTTTTATGGTGCAGAAGGCACAAGAGTGGATTGAAGAGCATGGTTTTGATTTTATTATTACCGGTGAAGTGATTGGCCAACGGCCCATGTCACAACGTAAAGAGACCATGCCTATCATATCCCGTGAATCGGGTGCTGATGACCTCCTGCTCCGGCCCCTCTGTGCACAAAATTTACCCGAGACAAAACCTGAGCGTGAAGGGTGGGTCAAACGTGATGAGCTGTTTGGTTTTAGCGGCCGAAGCCGTAAACCACAGATGGCACTGGCAAAACAGTTTGGCTTTGAAGATTATGCCCAGCCTGCTGGCGGCTGCTGTTTTCTAACCGATGAGACCTACTCACATAAATTGGCTGATCTGTGGCAGGCGCGAGGCCACAAAGAGTATGAGATGGATGATATCATGCTGCTCAAAGTGGGCCGCCACCTGCGCCCCAGCCCAAATTACAAGGTGATCATTTCACGTGAATTGGGCGAAGGTAACTTCCTACAAGGCTATCGCAAGCAGTTCATCAGTTTGAAGACCACCAGCCATGCGGGGCCACTGGCGCTGATTGATGGCCTGGTGTGCGAAGCAGATATCGAACAGGCAGCTCAATTGGTTGCACGTTATAGTCAAGGTCGTGCTGAGGAGCAGGTTGAACTTGAAGTGCGACAGCTCTCCGGCGAGACACGTCTGATCAAGGTTAAACCAATGTTGGCCCATGAGATACCAAAAGCGTGGATCATCTGAAAATGGAAAAAGTCATCCTAAAACTGCACCGCATGCTCTGCCCGATGCCGGTTATTAAAGTGCAAAACTGTGTAAAAAAACTCACCATTGGCAGTCAAGTTGAAGCGATCTGTACCGACCCTGGCGTGTTGAATGACATCCCCGCTTGGTGCCGCATTAACGGCCATCAAGTGTTGGAAAAACGGCGTGATGGGGATGAGTACATCGTCCTACTCCAGGTGGGTGATGAGCAACAGTAACGAAAAGAGTAATGAGCGCTACCGGGTGACACGCAATGTGACTATCGTTGGTGCATTGGTCAATACACTGCTGGCTTTTGGTAAGGTGATCTTTGGCCTATTGGGGCAGTCATCAGCACTGCTGGCTGATGGTATTCACTCTTTTTCTGATCTGCTCTCTGATGGCCTGGTTCTCTTTGCCGCACACCACGCCAAAGAGGGGCCTGATGAGCGCCACCCCTACGGTCACGGTCGTTATGAAACGATGGGGGCAATGGGTCTAGGAACACTGCTGATATTGGTCTCCCTCGGTATTATTTGGGATGCACAGGAGCGGCTTTTCACACCCGAAAACCTACTACAACCCGATACCATCACCCTTTTTGTCGCACTTTTTTCGATCTTGGCAAACGAAGGGCTGTTTCAATACACCAACCAAGCAGCCAAAAAGATAGACTCTGACTTGCTACGAGCCAATGCATGGCACCATCGCTCCGATGCCATCTCCTCCATTGTAGTTTTGGTGGCCATTGGTGGCAGTTTGGCCGGATTGCCCTACCTGGATGCTATTGCGGCCATCATCGTTGGCCTGATGGTGGCAAAGATCGGCTGGGATGTGATCCGGTCAGCGATGCATGAGCTGGTCGACTCCTCTCTAGATAAGGAGCAGGTTGAGCAGATTCGACAAACCATCTTTGCCGTGGGTGGCGTCTGCGACATACACATGCTGCGTACCCGTCGTTTGGGAGGCAGTGCCTCCGCTGATCTGCATGTTCAGGTAGAGCCTTGGCTGAGTGTCTCTGAAGGGCACATGATTGCCGATGTCGTACAACGTACACTCATGCGTGAAATCAGTGGCTTAACCGATATTACAGTACATATCGACCCAGAGAATGATGAGGATGGCGCACTCTGTATCGGCTTGCCTCTGCGTACCGAAATTGAAAAACAGCTTGATCAGCAGTGGCATGATTTACTGTGCTACCAGCAACGCAAACGAGTGCTACTGCACTACTTAAACGGTAAAATTATTGTTGAATTGATCCTACCACTTGAGGATTTCCAGGGGTTGGAGTGGGTAAAAACGCAAAAAACTGAGTTACAAGACCACGCGACTGCGATAGAGTCACTGGGTCAGATTCGACTGCTTTTTGAGTAACGCGTCATTACTGTGCATCACGCGCAAATATGCACCAACACAGTGCTTTGCTGCTGCGTGGAGCAGAGCTGAACACTACGAGCATAAGCATCAAATTATTTGATATCATTGGTAAAATTAACGGTATGTAAGATAAATTTAAACCGTGGCATGACTATTGCTGCTCTCGTAGCAGAACTAAGCAATACACCTAACAATATTTAGTCCCTAATTAACCTGTTCCGACAGGTGGCAACCAACCATTCAGATTTGGAGAGAAAGATGGCCTCAAGCGTCCTGAAAATGATCAAAGATAAAGAGGTCAAGTTTGTTGACTTCCGTTTTACCGACACTCGCGGTAAAGAGCAGCATGTCACCATGCCTGCGACTGTAATTTCTGAAGATGACTTTACCGATGGCAAGATGTTCGATGGATCATCCATTGCTGGTTGGAAAGGGATCGATGAGTCAGATATGGTATTGATGCCTGAGCCATCAACCGCTGTTCTTGACCCATTCACCGACGAAGTGACCCTCAACATCCGTTGTGACATCCTTGAGCCATCCACTATGGAAGGCTACGAACGTGATCCTCGCTCTGTTGGTAAACGTGCTGAAGCCTACCTGAAATCTACCGGTATTGGTGATGCTGCCTACTTCGGTCCTGAGCCTGAATTCTTCATCTTTGATGATGTTCGCTGGGGTGCCAACATGGGTGGCGCTTTCTACAAGGTGGATTCAGACGAAGCTGAGTGGAACTCTGAGCGTGTCTACGAAGATGGCAACATCGGTCACCGGCCTGGCCTGAAGGGCGGTTACTTTCCTGTACCTCCTGTTGATTCACTACACGACATCCGTAGTGCTATGTGTCTTACCCTAGAGGAGATGGGTGTACCGGTTGAAGTGCATCACCACGAAGTAGCAACGGGTGGTCAATGTGAGATTGGTACCAAGTTTGACACCCTAGTTAAACGTGCCGATCAGAACCAGATCATGAAATATGTCATCCAGAACGTGGGCCACGCCTACGGCAAAACCGTCACCTTCATGCCTAAGCCGCTGGTAGGTGATAACGGTTCTGGTATGCATGTGCATCAATCAATCTTCAAAGACGGTGAGAATGTTTTTGCGGGTGACCAGTATGGTGGTCTCTCAGAAACAGCGCTCTTCTACATTGGCGGTATCATCAAACACGCCCGTGCACTGAATGCCTTCACCAACGCCTCAACCAACTCATACAAACGTCTGGTTCCTGGTTTTGAAGCCCCTGTTATGCTGGCTTATTCCGCACGTAACCGCTCTGCTTCTATCCGTATTCCTTGGGTTTCTGGCCCTAAAGGACGCCGTATTGAGGTACGTTTTCCAGATCCAACCGCCAACTCATACCTCGCTTTTGCCGCACTACTGATGGCAGGTCTGGATGGCATCCAGAACAAGATCCACCCTGGCGATGCAATGGACAAAGATCTCTATGATCTGCCAGCTGAAGAGGCTGCCAACATCCCTACCGTCTGCCACTCACTGGATCAGGCGCTGGAAGCGTTGGATGCAGATCGTGCATTCCTCACCGCTGGTGGCGTATTCACTGACGACCTGATCAATGCCTATATCGATCTGAAGATGGAAGAGGTCACTCGCATGCGTATGACCACTCATCCTGTTGAATTTGACATGTACTACTCACTCTAAGTCTACCGACTTCAAGATGTGATGAGCGCCCCCTTACGGGGGCGTTTTTATGTCTAACCCCTTCTTGCTGGTAACTGCTGGCTAGTCTATTCTCTATAACATGACTTTACGCTTCTTAATTCCATTGCTATTGAGTGCAGCACTACCCCTACAGGCTGGCATCTATAAGTGGTATTCAGACGATGGCACCGTTCACTACACTGATGTCCCTCACAGTGGTGCCGTTGAGATGGTATTACCCAATGGATCACCTACGCCCCAAGATGGTGAGTCTGAAGGCGACTACACGCAGTTTGAAATTGAAACACCCACTAACGAAGAGACACTGCGTGATGCAAAGGGCCATATATCAGTGGCACTCATCATTAGCCCCGCGCTGCAAGAGGGGCATAGTATTCGCTATTTTGTTAATGGTCAGGCATTAGCAGAAGACCTTAAGGCGAGCCGCATAACACTACAAAATCTCTCTATGGGCAGCCACACTCTAATGGCCCAAGTGATTGATGGTAGTGGCAATACACTTAAATCAAGCTCAACGATACGCTTTCACCTACGCAAAGCTGCACTATAACCCCCTCCACTGCTCTCATTTTCCCCATACACCCCGTATGCATTATATTGGTGCAATACACTTGCGATGGAATCATCATTTGATTGTCATCCCTCTCATATACCTTTAAATAGAGCCAATCACACCCAGTAATTGATATTGGTGTGCTAATTGCAAGTAGTAAAAATTATGAGTCGTCATCAGCTTAATAAAATTGAACAACGAGTGTTGGATAACATCAGCAATGCGTTGCTAATGTTTAATGCTGCCCTTGAGTTATCATATGCAAATTCAGCCGCTGAGGTGATGTTTGATGTCAGTACCAAACACATCTTAGGCCGAAAGATAGATAGTTTAATCCACACATCATCCGGTCTAGCCTCTGAAAATCTACAGATGGCCGTTGATAGTAATATCGTCTTTACCGATCGAGAGTTGCGCTTGGTTCTGTTAAACATGCGCGAGATTACCGTTGATTGTACGGTCACACCGATAGGTGAACGTGATGGTGGCGAGGGGGAGGTCTTGGTTGAGCTGCAACAGGTTGATCGCCAGCTACGGATCAACCGAGAAGAGAACCTGATCAGCCAGCATCAAGTGGCTCGAGCACTGGTGCGAAACTTGGCTCATGAGATTAAGAACCCACTGGGCGGTTTGCGGGGTGCTGCACAGCTGCTTGAAGGCGAGCTGCCCGATCCAGCGCTTTGTGAATATACCCAAATCATCATCGATGAGGCAGATCGACTACAATCCCTAGTCAATCGAATGCTAGGTTCAAACCGTCTGCCCAATAATGGTGAAGTTAATATTCACCTTGTTCTAGAGCGAGTGGCAAGCCTAGTGCAGGTTGAGTTTGGCGCTGACTTACAAATTCACCGTGATTATGATCCCAGTATCCCAGCACTATTTGGTGATACCGACCAATTGATCCAAGCGATCCTTAATATAGTACGCAACGGCGCACGAGCAGCTGGTAGCAATGGTCTGCTGCTATTTCGTAGTCGTATCCTACGCCAATTCACCATCGGAACACGCTGCCACCGTCTAGTGGTTCAGATAGATATTGAGGATAACGGGCCAGGCATCGATTCATCACTAGAGGGCAAGATATTCTACCCACTGGTGACCGCCAGCGAAGATGGCACCGGCCTTGGGCTATCAATCGCCCAATCATTAGTCAATCAGCACAATGGCCTAATCGAATATCAGAGTGAACCCGGCAAAACGGTATTCACCATACTGCTACCAATGGAGAAAAAAAATGGGTGAAAACTGTCACGTATGGGTCATTGATGATGATCGATCGATCCGCTGGGTGTTGGAGAAGGCGTTGCAACGTGATGAGATGGAGGTACGATGTTTTAGTAGTGGTGAGGGAGTGATGGCCGCACTGGAGCTGAGTCAGCCCGATGTAGTGGTCTCTGATATCCGCATGCCGGGCATTGATGGCCTGAAACTCCTACAGCAAGTGCAGGAGGCCTATCCAGAGCTGCCGGTCATCATCATGACGGCCCACTCTGACTTGGAGAGCGCAGTTTCTGCCTTCCATAGTGGTGCCTTTGAGTATCTGCCAAAACCATTTGATGTTAATGAAGCGGTTGATCAAGTGAGGCGTGCCTATCGTCATCGTCAATCTGTTATTGGAGCTAAAAGCAGCACATCACAGCCAAGCCACCCTGAAATTATTGGTGAAGCGCCTGCAATGCAGGAGGTGTTTCGTGCCATTGGCCGGTTAGCTCGATCAAACATAACGGTGTTGATCAATGGTGAATCAGGAACAGGCAAAGAGCTGGTAGCCAAAGCACTGCATCGACATAGTCCAAGAGTCAATAACGCCTTTATTGCACTCAACATGGCAGCCATTCCAAAAGATCTGATGGAGTCAGAGCTATTTGGCCATGAACGGGGAGCATTTACCGGCGCACAAAATAGACGGGAAGGGCGCTTTGAGCAGGCCAATGGTGGCACACTCTTTCTGGATGAGATTGGTGATATGCCAGCAGAGCTACAAACACGGCTACTGCGTGTTTTGGCCGATGGCGAGTTCTATCGTGTTGGTGGACATACCCCCGTTAAAGTTGATGTACGAATTATCACCGCCACTCACCAAAACTTGCACCAACTCGTTGAGCAGGGAGAGTTCCGTGAAGACCTGTTTCACCGGCTCAATGTAATCCGCATCCACATCCCCTTACTCTCTGAACGACGAGAAGATATTCCACTATTGATGGACCATTTTCTAACCAAAGCTGCTGCTGAACTGCAAGTTGAGAGTAAGCGCTTACTACCAGAAACAACAAAGAAACTACAAGCATTGTCCTGGCCAGGTAATGTACGCCAACTGGAGAATACCGCCCGCTGGCTAACTGTAATGGCTTCTGGTCAAGATGTGCATGTTGAAGATCTGCCAGAGGAGTTAGTACAGGAGCAGCGAGCAAGCTCCGATACCAATGATTGGCAGGGCCAACTACGACAGTGGGCAAAAGAGGCATTTCAACAAGGGGAGCATGCCCTGTTAGACGAAGCGGTACCACTCTTTGAACGCATCATGGTTGAAACTGCACTGGAGCAGACCGGTGGCCGTAAACAGGATGCCTCAAAATTGCTCGGTTGGGGCAGGAATACATTAACTCGCAAGCTGAAAGAGCTGGGTATTGATGCTAAAAATGGCAACTAAACCCTGTGGCTACTCCTCCTGAAAAATACCTTTTTTAGGAGGAAATGGGGAATTACTTCTATTTAACGAGCGATTTAACCCTACCCGATTTGCTTGATAGCCCTCTCCCGTCTATCCTCATCTAAGAGTAGAAATAATAAATAGCTAATAATTTAGTAGGAGTACTCTATTATGGGGTCAACAGGTATGCACCCTTCGGTTGAGATACTACAAAAATATCATATCCTAAATAGCCTATCTGAGGATCAACTTAAGTTATTGACTCGGGCATTAGTCATTAAGAGAGCACCACGGGGAAAAAAGGTTGTTGAGCTGGGGGCAGAAGAGAGCTACAGCTTTTTTCTACTGGCGGGTGATGTTGTCCTTCAGGCTAAAGATGGTAGCGCCAGTAAAATTTCACACCATGATACCTCCGCTAAAAACCCCATTGCACAGCTAATTCCACGGCTTTATGATGTTACAGCCGTCACCGCAATAGAGTATATCCATGTTGATAATCACCTCTTAGCAGGCCTGACAGAACACCCCGATGTTGTGAGAAAAAAGAGCGAAGAGGTCTTCTTGGATTATGGTCTTGAAAAGACAACTAAAACCTTAGAGCAGAGCCTTAACAACGACCTCACCAATGAACGGCTCTACCTACCAAGTCTGCCTGATGTTGCAGTAAAGATTGGTAAGGCATTGGAGGATGAGTCGACCGATGCAGAACGCATCGCAAAAATTATTCAATCCGATGTGGCTATGACGGCAAAGATCATCCATGTAGCTAATAGTGCAATGTATTCAGTTAGAGGCCCTGCTGACTGCTGTGCAGCTGCGGTGGTGCGCCTTGGTGTACATACCACCCATCGACTGGTATTAAGTTTTGCCTTACGTGAGCTGTTTAATACTAAGTCAGGCGTTCTAAAAGAGCGTATGAAAGCATTGTGGGCACACAGTCTACAGGTTTCAGCTGTGAGCCATGTACTAGCAAAACTGACCGGCCAATTTAACCCTGAACACGCTATGCTTGCGGGACTACTGCATGATATTGGTGAGATAGCGATTCTCACTTATGCGGAGAAATTCCCAGAAGCAGCAAATGATGAGGCACAGATGGAGCAGATTCTTACTGATATGCGTGGCTCTGTTGGCAGCATGATTCTTCGTAGCTGGGACTTCACAGAGGATCTTATCCAGGTGGCCTCAGAGGCTGAGAATTGGCAGCGTGACTCCTCTGGTAGCCCAGACTATGCCGATTTAGTTAATGTTGCTCAACTGCACTGCTTTATCGGCACCCCCCGAATACAGGAGATGCCAACGCTTGATCAAGTGCCTGCTTTCCATAAACTAGCGCTGGGCGAATTTACCCCTGAAATGAGCCTGTTGGTATTAGAGAAGGCGACTGAGCGCCTAGCCGAAACGGAGGCGCTACTCAACGCTGGTTAAGCTGCAGTGTTCCCACTAGCTGATCTATAGAGGTGAGCTGGTGGCGCTCAAGATAGGCAGCAATCCCTTTATTGATCTTGTCGCAAATCAGTGGATCATAGAAGAGTGCTGTACCAATACCTACAGCAGATGCACCCGCAATGATGAACTCTATTGCATCCTCAGCACTACAAATTCCCCCCTGTCCAATGATAGGAATAGCGTGTGGTCGACAGACTTGGTAGACCTGGTGTACCTTCAAAAGTGCAACAGGTTTGATCGCTGGGCCGGAGAGTCCACCTTGGTTATTACCAATAATCGGCTCCCGACTATCAATATCAATCGCCATACCCATTAAGGTGTTGATTGCTGCAAAGGCATCCGTACCTGCCTCAATGCACCCTTTGGCGTTGGCGGCAATATCGGTCTGATTGGGTGATAGTTTGGTGATCAGAGGTTTGTTGGTCACCTTGCGACACGCCTCTACCACTCGGGCAGACATCGCTGGATCATTGCCAAAGGCAACGCCACCCTCTTTCACATTGGGGCATGAGATGTTGATCTCGATAGCATCAATGGGTGAGTCATCAAAACGACGTGTTACCTCAATATACTCCTCAATGGTAGAGCCGGAGACGTTGGCAATAAAGCGAGTCTCCTCAAAATCGAGCGTAGGCAGTATCTTATCCACTACATAATCGACACCTGGGTTCTGAAGGCCGATGGCATTGATCATGCCATTGGGTGTTTCACAAACCCGATGCGCTGGGTTTCCTAAGCGAGCGGTCTGTGTAGTACCTTTAAGGCAGATAGCTCCAGCATCTCGGTTGGAAAAGCCTTTGATGCGCGTGTACTCTTCACCAAAACCAACACAGCCTGAGAGCAAAACCAGAGGTGTGTTGAATTTCATGCCACAAAATTGAGTGGTGAGCGAAGCATTTTTAGTCATGATATGTCCACAGGGTAGTTAAATCTAACGATGTTACACATTGTACTTTTTGAGCCTGAAATCCCGCCCAACACCGGCAACATCATACGCCTTTGTTCTAATACTGGCAGCAGTTTACATCTAATTCATCCACTTGGATTTGAATTATCTGACCGCAAATTACGTCG
>Ga0256834_1000902_pt1 | contig 20990 bp, 18 predicted proteins | sample 4281140metaG_FD_190536 | JGI IMG/M metagenome (GOLD analysis project Ga0256834, IMG submission 190536) | Hydrothermal vent microbial communities from East Pacific Rise, Pacific Ocean - 4281-140 | ecosystem: Environmental > Aquatic > Marine > Hydrothermal vents | place: Pacific Ocean: East...
ATCTAACATTGTGATACACTGGCCGAATATAGGCCAACCCTTTAATTATAAAATCGCTTCAGGAGCGGTTTAAAGGTCTCACGTCAAACTTGCAAGGCTTAGGGTGCGCGCGGTTTACATTCGGCGCTAAACAATCACGATTTAGCCAATTATTTTGGCAGCTCTTTTGACATGTCCTTGGGTTGAGGTTTGCTAAAGGGAAACCAAAACTGCTTCCAATAACCCTTTGGTACAGGTCCACTGGCAACGCCATAAGCCTTTGGCCACCTGCCCCCTTTTCCATTTGGACCCTGTTGATCGTTTGGCATATGGTAAGTACCAAAAATGCGATCATAGAACGGGAAGTGAATGGCGAAATTCACATCAATAGCTTCTTGCTCAAGGCCATGATGCCAATGGTGAAAGCGCGGCGTAACCATAAACGGTTCAATCGGTTTTAAATTCCAGCCGATATTGGCATGAACGAACGAGGACATAAAATAAACTACCAACACATAAACTTGGATGGCTGCAGGGTCAAAGCCGAGTGAGAACATGGGAATGGCTGTCACCCCACGTAATACCGCAATTTCCATAAAGTGCATACGCGCGCCTGCCAACCAATCCATTTTTTCTGCCGAGTGATGCACCGCATGGAAACGCCACAAGAACGGTACTGTATGCAACAACCGATGTAGCCAGTATTGCAAAAAGTCAGTTGCGATCATGATTAGTATAACTTGAACAAAAAACGGCAGACTGCCGACATAAGTCTGCACATTTTCAAGATTTACGGTGTTCGTAACGTAGTTGGTTGGGGCCATAGTGAGGAAGGTTAAAACTTGCACCAGCATTGAACTAACGAAGTAATAGAACATATCTTCACGCCATTCCTGACGGAAAACTGTTTGTTCTGCACGGGCGGGAAAAAACCGTTCTAACGGAATGAATAAGAAACCAACGAATAAAACGTTAAGCACGAAAAAATCCAAGCCAAAATAAAGGCTGGTGTTGTTTACAGCACCAGCCTCGCCTTGCGAGCTGCCAAATAAAGCAACCACCACGATCAGTCCCATGGCTGTGGTGCCAAGAACCTTGCTGCGATTTAAAACCAAACTAATCAGAGCAAAGACGTACCCCAAAATCAATACGCCATGGAGCACTGTGTTTAGGAGACCATTTTCGTGCAACATTGCCAATTCTGGCGTGTTAAACCACGACGGGTAACGCAAGACAACGACAAGCAACAGCCCTACTAAACCAGCTAAAAGAGCACCAGCACCGCTCAACCATCCACTACCTAGCGGACGTTTGTCCCGAGGTTTTTCTAATTCTGCAATGAGTTTTTTGAGAATCAACATGGCCTGCCCTCCAACGAATCAAACGATACGGCACCATCGGCGATAAAGTTTAATAATGCTCTAAGGCAAATAATTGAACGTTAGTTGGTATTGCTCCGCCACACTTTACGCTCACCGCGCTCCGCCGCACTCTACGCTCACCGCGCTCCGCCACGAGCTACACGCTCAATCTCTTCACGAATGAGGCGTTCAACCATGCGTGGAAGGTTTTCATCAAGCCAGCCTTTAAGCATTGGGTTTAAAAGCTCTTTGGTAATGTCATCAATAGAACGATTGCCCGTTGTTGCTTGATGCATAATTGTTTCAGCTAAACTTGCAAAGGCATCTGATGCTGCACGGGCATGTTCTGGCGATGTTAGGCCAGTGTTGGCAACTGGTGCAACGGTTCTAGCTTGCCTAGCAGGAACAGCTATTTGACTTGTTTGAACTGGATTAGGCTGTGCAACAGGCTGATACCTTACAGGCTGTTCAATCGAGGCTCGTACCATTGTTTCAGGCAACGGAGGTAGCGAACGTTGTGCAATCTGTTCTGTAGGTTCTGCAAGTTCTGTCGGTTGAGAGTACGATTGCTCTAGCTGGGCAGATTCTTGGTGAGTAACGTCTGGGACAAGTTCATCATAACCATAGCTTGGTGTTCTAACCAATGGTGGCGCGAGCGGCGCTGTTGCTACAGGAGGAGCAATAGGCGCTGAAACTTGTGGTGCAATTGGATTGGCGGCAGGTGCTCTTTGAATATATGGCGGGGTTTGAGTGTCGTAGTTTTCTGTTACATCATCATAATCTTGAAACTGCTGTTCAACTCTAACGTCTTGTCTAACCTCTGGCTCATCATAGCTGGTTGGGTCAAAATCATACTCATCGAATTCATCTTCATAGGATTCGTCTTCATAAGATTCTGTTCCGCGCAATTGTGCTTGTGGCTGAGGCGCAGGTGAAGATGGTTGCACAGGTTCTGGTCTAGGTTCTGGCCTAGACTCTGGCTGAACATCGCCGAGCCCTGCTCTTTCCAGCTTTGCCAAAGCTTCTTCGAGCTTTACATCACCGTTTAAAATGCCTGCAAATCCATTTGCCGTACTGGCGCGATATTCATTGCCGCTTTTGCGTCCCTGCTTGCCCAACAATGGGTCAAGGTCATGTAATTGGCGTTTTAGCTTTTGAAAATTATCGGAATGAGTTCGTACAGAACTTTGCGTTTTGGTCGGGTTAGATTTCATGCTTACCCGCATTTGACGCATGGATCCAGAAACCGCTGGTGGCTTTGGCGGAGATGAAGGAGACCTAGATGTAGAGCGGGTTTTTGCGTTTTCACCGTGGATCGCTTGGCGAATAGACACCAACATTTCTTCAACAGTGGGCTGTTCTTGAGTACCAGGCCTAGCCATATGATAATTCTACCTTTACGCAAACATGAGCGAATCACACAAAATTTAAGTTTAAATTTCGCTTATAACGCGCTGTAATGCAATCGTTTTACGCGTTAAACGATGTTAACTGAATATCAAACAGCAAGCTACCCACAGGTTCTCAACAGCTTTTTTAAAAGATTTAAGAAACACTTTGAAATTATAGTGGCCGATTGGAAGCTATTTAATACTAGCGCCAAACCATTTATCACGAACAATCGCGCCATTTTCATAGGCATTATAAACAGGCACAGACAAACGCAAATGATACGCTGTCATACGTCCAATCGAAGACACAAGTTGATAACCTGCAACGATTTTATTGCGAGAAGCTTGGGCGAGGTTAACCTGCGCGTTGACCAATTCACGTTCAGCATCGAGAATATCTAATGTGGTACGAGAGCCAACCTTTGCTTCTTGACGAATGCCACTAAGCGCTAGCGAACTTGCGCGAATTTGAGCATTAATTGAGGTAATGGTCTGGCCAGCTGCCAAATAGCTATTCCATGTGCTGACAACAGATTGGCGCACTTGGCGTTTTGCGTCCATAACTTCTAAACGACGCTGGCTTTCAACGTGTTTTGCTTGACGAATACGTGAATAGACTGCCCCACCCTGATATAATGGCACTGACAATATGCCTTGAATGGTGCCCGTGCCAGAACGCTTGACGATGGTTGTCGGGTTTTGACGCAAAGAATACTGAGCGCTAAAGCTCAACGTTGGCAATAAATCACCCTTATTAACAGCGATCGCAGCTTCAGCAGCTTGACGATTAAAAGCAGCCGCTAAAATTTGCGGTGATGTTTTTGCCGCAATAGCCAACGCATAGTTCAAGCTTTTTGGTGTTTGGCGAGAGCGACCAGGGTAACGTAAACGACCAGGTTTATGTCCCATGACGCGAATATATGAAGCGATGCTTGAAGCTAAATTTGCTCTAGAAACGGCAAGGTCTGCTTTTGCAGCGGCCAAGCGTGCGCGTGACTGGGAAACGTCTGTGCGTGTAATTTCACCCACGGAAAATCTTGCATTTGAGGCTGAAAGCTGGCTGGCAAGAACTGAAACGTTTTTACGGCGTAAACGAACAATCGTGCGGTCACGAATGACATCCATGTACGCAGTGGCAGCCGCAAGAAGCACATTTTGTTCAACAGATAGCAATTGTTGATTACCCGCTTTGATAATGGCTTTGGCTTGTTTTGTGCCTTCGACGGTCTTAAAACCGTTGAAAATAGGTTGGTTCAAGGTGATCGAGAAACCAGCTGGATGATTGGTTGTCGGGGCAAACTTTTTTGAATCTGTCCATGTAACACCAGCATCAGCATTTGCCGTGACAGTTGGGCGCCATCCAGAAAGAACTTGCGGTAAATTTTCGTCAGTGCCGCGCTGACGGGCGCGTTCTGCTCTTAAACCTGGGTGGTTTTGATAGGCCGCTTTTAGTGCTGTTGCTAGCGATTCTGCACTGGCAATCGATGGATTAGCCAATAGAAAAGCTGGCAATAAAACACTACCCAATAAAACTTTAACTGTTAGCCCTTTTGACAAACGACGGCGGTCAGCCGCGGTTTTTGCCGCATACTTGATCATTTTTAGACGCCCACTGTTTATACATTTTGTATGTATTTTTGCTTTTATCGGCTAAAATGATCAAAAAATCAAACCATTGCGCCAACTTTTTATCCCCCACCTATATCAAACCGATATAGGTGGGGCAAGGAACAAAAGTTCGCATGGTGTCTTTTTAATGAATTGTGTGCCGTTTGCCACACAGTGCAGGTCTTAGACCCTAAAACTGAAAGCTTGCTTTAGGTGTTTCAACCCCAGAAAGTGCCAATGCAGAGGCATCAAACACACTATGGCTGACCATTTGGCCTTTATCTTTTGTATACACGGTAGCCTTGGCAAGATACTTATCACCAACGACACCAACCAGTCGACCGCCCTCTTCTAGCTGATCGAACAAAGCTTGTGGCACTTCAGACACCCGACCGTTTAAGACGATAACGTCAAATGGGGCTTCTGAGGCAACGCCTTTAACGTGTTCTCCGCAGATTATCGCGGCGTTGGCGATACCCATTTCAAGCAATGTGTCGCCTGCTTGCTCACAAAGCGCTGTGTCTTGTTCAATACCGACGACAGACTCAGCCAATTTTGAAATTACAGCGGTTGAATAGCCAGTGGCAGGTCCAACATCGAGAACAAGATCAGATTCTTTAATCTCAGCCATTTGCAGCAATCTTCCTAAAACCATTGGCTCTAATAAGAAGCGATCATTACCAACTTGAAGATCTTCATCGGCATATGAAACTGCTTTACGCGCATCGGGAACAAAGTTCTCACGCTCTATTTCAGCTAATGCCGAAATTAGCTCCACATTGGTAATTCCGTTTGGACGAATTTGTGATTCGACCATATTATATCTGGCTGTAGAAAAATCCATTTTCGTATATCCACTTAATAATCCGCCCACGTATGAAGAGCAGCATTAAACCAATTTGGATTCAAGGCCAATATTTAGTTTGAATTGCCCAGTAGATTTATAAAACAGCGGTGAATAATGGGTATAAGCGTGCCATTCCTAGAGTAAAACGGCACCATTCTTGAGGAAAAGTTTAGATTGATCGCAAGAAACGTGACAATTGCTAAAAAACGCCTTCAACTTTTGCTCATTATAGTCTAAACAAGCGCCCATTGGAACGTGAATCAATCAACATGAGTGATTTTGCATTCTTACCACTCGATCTGTAATTATTTCAGCTGCCTAAGCACTGGTATAAACTCAGGGTTGAGGCCTCGTGGCGGAGTGGCTACGCAGCGGATTGCAAATCCGTGTACTCCAGTTCGATTCTGGACGAGGCCTCCATTTTCTTCTCATTTCATACAAATGGTCGCTAATTACTCTTAATTACTGCGCTTTTTGCCGTCAAAGCCAAGTTTATGGGCTACCTTGGGGTATGACTTAATCAACCAGTCCCCCAGTTTTACGGTCGTCTTGCGCCGCCATCGCCGAACAGTTGGAATATCAATCGATAAAATCATCAAGCCAAGTGGAACCATCCAGAAGCCAAGAATGGGCAAAAAGCCCAATATTCCACCAAAAATTAACAGGATACCGATGATAATTCGGGCCAGTCTGCTGGTCGGTAGTTTTAGGGTGCGATCACCAAATTTCAATTTTGCCATAGGGATTCAGTTAAGAAATATTGCGTTGTTTTACAAGTATGATGGAAATTAACAAAAAAATATTCTTATTGTGTAAAAAAGGGCTTACATAAACGCAAAAGCTTTGCTATTAGCTTTTCACCATTCCCCGATAGTTCAGTTGGTAGAACAATCGGCTGTTAACCGATATGTCGCAAGTTCGAGTCTTGCTCGGGGAGCCATATTCTTAAAAAGGCAGTCTTTCATTAGGCTGCCTTTTTTATTTTGGCTGTTTGCCCTTTATTGATTGGGCGTGTTCGCCGATTTTATTTTGGTTCGATTTTTGCTTTTATCTTGTTTTCGCGCCAAATGGTGAAGGCTGAGGCAGAGATGATGATAACCGCTCCAATAAAGGTGTTTACATCTGGCCATTCAGAGAAAATCAATACTCCGATAATTGTGGCATAAATCAGTTTGGTATATTCCATGCCAGTTACCACACTCACCTCACCGGCTTTGTAAGACTTTACGCCCAGCCATTGCGCGGCAACAGAAACCACCCCCACAGCAACCAATATTACAAAACCCATTAAGTCAGGTGTTTTCCACACATAAAACGTTGGCACAGTCACCAGCAATCCGATAAACATTGCTTGGTAAGACAGCAACGTCACAGCGCTTTCAGTTGAAGTAAGGCTGCGAACGCAAACAACAGCTAGCGCGGCCCCAGCAGCGGCCAAAATAGCAACAAAGGCATAGATGCTCACCACATCACCCGGGTTTGGTCGCAAGATAATCAACATGCCTGCAAAACCAACGATAATGGCCATACCGCGCCGCCAACCCACAACTTCCCCAAGAATTATAACCGCCAGCACGCTTACGAAAATGGTTTTAGTAAACGACACTGAAATGGCCGTTGCCAGCGGCAAATGAGCAACGGCGGTAAAGCTGAGCGTTAAGGCAGTCAACGCCCCAATCAACCTGACAAGGTGCAAAACGGGGCGTTTGGTGGCTAAACTGGCAGGAAAGTCTGGGACAATCATCGGTAGCATGGCCAGCAGCATTACTGATTGTCTAAAAAACAAAATTTGGGCCACGTGATAATCGTTAGCAGCAAACTTTACCAACGCCGAAACGATTGTAAACATAGCGGCAGCCATCAGCGCAAAAATTGCACCTCTCACATTGCCTGTAAGTTGATTAAACCACGATTGCATTTAAACTTTTGCTCGCTTCTAGACCCAAAGGCGCACTTAGCCCTTTTGTTGTTGGTTATCGCACTTATAATGAAATTAACTGTATCCACTTTAAGAGATTCTCATATGACTTTTCACCCTGACGTTTTATCGACCATTGGCAATACCCCTTTGCTCAAGCTAAAAAAAGCATCAGAAATGACTGGGTGCACTATTTTAGGTAAATGCGAATTTTTAAACCCTGGGCAATCGGTGAAAGACCGCCCTGCGCTCAACATCATTCAAGATGCCATGGCACGTGGCGATTTGGCAGCAGGTGGCACGATTGTTGAAGGCACAGCTGGCAATACGGGCATTGGCCTAACGGTTGTTGCTAATGCGCTGGGCCTAAAAAGTGTTGTGGTTATCCCTGATACGCAATCGCAAGAAAAGAAAGATACGCTGCGTTTACTTGGTGCACGGCTGATTGAAGTGCCAGCAAAACCCTATCGCAACCCAAACAATTTTGTTCATTATTCGAATCGCTTAGCTCAGCAGCTTGCCAAACAACTTGAAGGGGGGGCCGTGTGGGCCAACCAATTTGACAACGTAGCCAACCGGCAAGCCCACATCAAATCCACTGCCCAAGAAATTTGGCAGCAAACCGATGGAAAAGTTGATGGGTTTATTTGTGCCGTTGGTTCTGGTGGCACCTTAGGCGGGGTTAGTCTTGGCCTTAAAGAGTTGAACAAAGACATTCAAATCGGCATTGCCGATCCGCATGGGGCTGGGCTTTATAGCTTTTATACCACAGGTGAAATCGCCATGGATGGTTCTTCAATCGCTGAGGGCATTGGTCAAGTGCGGATCACTAAAAACCTCGAAGACATTGTCATTGACCATGCATGGCGCATTGATGATACGGCGGGAATTAACATCGTTTTTGATCTGCTTAAAGAAGAAGGCCTATGCCTTGGTTTATCATCTGGCATCAACGTGGCTGGCGCAATTGAATTGGCAAAGAAAATGGGACCGGGACACACCATCGTCACGGTGCTTGCCGATTATGGCAATCGTTATCAATCAAAACTGTTCAACCCAACTTTCTTGGCCGAAAAAGACTTGCCCGTACCGCAATGGTTGGTTGATACGGAAATACCCGCAATGCCTGATATGTTTGTTGAGGTGAAAGATACTTAAAATGACCGAGCAAATTTTTAAAGATGATGCCTACCAAAAAGAACTTGGCGCGCGCGTTGTTGAGATCAATGACCGTGGCGGCATCGTGCTAGACAAAACCATATTCTATGCAACCGGTGGCGGACAACCTGGCGACAAGGGCACCATGTCGTTTGGTGGACAAACAATTGACATTGCAACGACGGTATATGGTCCCGATAAAATCCAAATCATTCATGTGCCTGCATCCCAAGATGTTATGCCAGCAGTGGGTGACGATGTTGTATTAACGCTGGATTGGGACACACGGCACAAATATATGCGGGTACACACGACGATGCACCTCATGTGCTCGCTGGTGCCCTTCCCTGTTACAGGCGGGCAAGTGGGCGCAGACGGTGGACGGCTCGATTTTGATGTAGACGATCCATCCAAGCTCAACAAAGAACAACTAACGACTGAACTCAATCGCCTCATTAGCGAAAACCACTCTATTTCTGAACGCTGGATTAGTGATGAGGAAATGGCGGCTAATCCGCAGCTCGTTCGCACAATGTCCGTCAAGCCGCCTATGGGCGCTGGCAAAGTACGGTTATTAGCAATTGGTGAGGATGGCAGCGTGGATTTACAACCGTGTGGTGGTACTCATGTAAAATCCACAGGCGAAATTGGCGAAGTAATAGTCTCCAAAATTCAAAATAAGGGCAAACAGAATCGACGTATTAGAGTTGATTTAGTTGAAGGATTTTAAAATGGCAGTAACGAAGAATTCTCCGATTGTTTCAACCGACTGGTTGTTTGAGCATTTAGAAGCGCCAGACATTGTTGTCGTGCATGCTGTTCTTGCATTTGAAAAAACGCTGGAAGAACTAACCGCAGAATATGACAACGGGCGCATCCCCAGTGCTGTGATGTTTGATGTAGATGTGGTTGCAGACAGCAATGATCCCCTGCCCCATATGTTACCACCAGCTGAGAAGTTTTCCTCAATGATGCGCAAGATGGGCATTGGAGATGGCCAACGCATTGTTGTTTATGACACCAGCGGTAATTTTTGTGCGTCGCGCGTGTGGTGGATGTTTAAAACCTTTGGGGTTGAAGATGTTTGCGTATTAGATGGCGGCCTACCCAAATGGATTGCCGAAGGAAAACCGCTTGCTGACGGTGAACCGCGCCCACGCCAAGAGCGCCACTTTACCGCGCGGTTCCAATCCATGGGCGTTCGCGACATGGATGATGTCAGACAGGCCGTGCAGTCAGGGCCAAGTCAAGGTGGAGACCAAGTGATTGATGCGCGATCAAGTGATCGCTTTACCGCAAAAGAGAAAGAAACCCGCGATGGGCTTCGTTCTGGTCATATGCCAAATGCGCTGAATGTTTATTACAAAGACACAATGAACGAAAACGCAACGATGAAAACCGCGCAAGAATTAAAGGCGTTGTTTGAAGCCGCTGGTGTTGATTTGAAGAAACCAACCATCACTACCTGCGGCTCTGGTGTGACCGCCGCGATATTAACACTTGGGCTTGAGATCGCAGGCCACAAAGCCAGTGCGGTTTATGACGGATCGTGGACGCAATGGGGCGCTGTGCCTGAAAACGATGTTGTTGAAGGGTGATGGTTCTGTGAACGGCAAAGTTTTAAAGACAATTGTGACCTATCTAAAAATGGATTCGCCCCCCAGTGAATATCTGCAACCACCGTCAAACTTAAAAATTTCTTTGATGCGATTAGAGAACCCGCCAATTGGTTTCTATCGCTATCTCTATAAAACAGTCGGTGAAAATTACGACTGGATTGATCGCCAACTCATGAGTGATGAGGTTTTGCAAGAAGAGATTATTTCTAAAGGTGTTGATATTTACGTTGCTTATGTAGGCGGTGTTCCTGCTGGATTTTTCGAATTAGATTCGCGTACAAAAGGCCAAGTTTGGCTGGCACTGTTTGGCATTGCACCACAATTTCAGGGCATGGGGTTGGGGAAATGGTTATTAAGCGAAACCATTGCAACGGCTTGGTTGTCTAAACCTGAGAGTGTGCGTTTAGAGACGTGTACTCTTGATTCTCCACGCGCGTTGCCACTGTATCAAAAAATGGGCTTTGTGCCCTATGATCGCAAAGAAAAAGAAACTGAGGTGCCAGGTTTTCTTAGCGAACTCTAAGCCGTTTTAACCTTTGTTATTTCGCAGTGATTGAGTTCCACGCTTCATACAGCGTTGAATGGAGCAATTGTGGTTTGCCGCCAAAGCGCACGATAATCAAATTCTTTTCAGGCATGAGATAAACCACCTGCCCATTGTGACCCATGAAATAGATGAAACGCCCCTGCAATTTCTGGCCTTTGCGGTTAAGAATATCATATCTGGTGTGGTTCGCGTAAGCACCTGATAGCACGCGCTCATCTTTTATGGTTTTCCCAAAAAACTCGTCCCAAAGGCCGCTTGGCAAGAAAGGCTTTTCCTTGCTTCCATTGTTCATTAAAAACATTGCTACGCGCGCCCAATCTCTCGTCGTGGCGTAAAGGCAACAATAAGCCGTGACACGGCGGCTAGCCCCGTATTTGCGCCAGCGGGCAATGCCAGCACCAGCAGGGTTCCAAATTTTTTCTTCTAGCACCTTGTTGATCGGTTGTCGGTAAACCTTCTCGACCACCATTGCCAACAGCGCTGTATTTATATTTTGATAATTGAACTTCACATCTAAATTTTTTGCAACGACAAGGTGCTGCAAAACCTCACGAAGACCACGAAAGTGTAGTTCAACCATTGGACCAAATGGATTGGCAAATGATTCCTGCAAATCTTTGGGCTCACGAACGGACATCGCCTTTGAGCCGACGGTTTCAAATTGTATTTTGCTGGTCATATTTAATAAAGACCGCAAAGTAATTGTGCCTAATTGTGACTTTTCAAACTCTACGAAAATTGTTCCCAATTGAACATCTAGGCTTTGGATTTTCTTTTCGGCCACCGCTTTAAACACCAGTACCCCGACAAGGCTTTTTACCAAAGAATAAGAATTGTATTTTGTAGACTCGCCAAAACCTTCACCTAATAGTTCAAGTTCAACAGCACCATTGCGAACAACAAGGAGTGAGGTCCCCTCACTATTTTTGAATAACTGTTCTAACTGTTTAGTAGCTGTAGCTGTTTTATGTGATTTTATTTTTTTTGCGTTTGCAACCTTACCCACATCTGCAAAAGCACCTTTGGAAGGCCAAGTGGCGGCTGGAAAGCCTTCTGACATCGCAACCGCAATATGGGGATTGCGAACAAGAGTAACGCTGACAAAAAGAAATACAGCCACAACTACAAAAAGAAGACCCTTGAGTACGTGGCTGTATTTAAACATTGTAACTAACTAAACCTAAGTTCTAGCGCGTGACGCGTTGGATTGAATTCATTTGCTTTGCCTGAACGGGCTTGCATGGCAAGCCCTGCCTCAGGCAAACAAGTAAATGCTTGAACCCAAGTAAACACGACGCACTCTAGAGTCGTTCTGGTTTACATTGAACCAGAACGACCTACTAAAGGTATTGATAGTCTTGCATTTCATGCAGTGTTTGTGATTCAAACAAAACATGAAATGCTCTAGTGCAGAATTTGGCTCAAGAATAGTTTGGTGCGATCTGATTGAGGGTTATCAAAGAACTCATCAGGAGCATTTTGCTCAATGACTTGGCCTTCATCCATGAAGATCACGCGGTTGGCCACTTTACGAGCAAAGCCCATTTCGTGGGTCACAACCAACATGGTCATACCTGTTTCAGCAAGATCAACCATTACGTCGAGCACTTCTTTAATCATTTCTGGATCAAGCGCTGATGTCGGCTCATCAAACAACATGATGCGAGGTTCCATGCACAATGAACGAGCAATCGCCACACGTTGTTGTTGGCCACCAGAAAGTTGACCTGGGTACTTGTTTGCCTGCTCAGGGATTTTTACTTTTTCCAAGAACTTCATCGCTGTTGTTTCAGCTTTTTCTTTGGTTTCTTTACGAACCCAAATTGGTGCCAAAGTACAGTTTTCTAAAACCGTTAGATGTGGGAACAAGTTAAAATGCTGGAAACACATACCAACTTCACGACGAATTTCGTCGATCTTTTTAAGATCGTTCGTCAGCTCAATACCATCAACGACGATTTGGCCCTTTTGGTGCTCTTCAAGGCGGTTAATACAACGAATGAGCGTTGATTTACCAGAACCAGAAGGTCCACAAATAACGATACGTTCGCCTTTGTAAACCGTCAGATTGATGTCACGCAGCACGTGAAAATCGCCATACCATTTATTCATATTATTTAGTTCAATCGCGACCTCATCTGAAACTTTAAGCTTAGATGATTGGGACGATGAGCCATTTGCCGTCGCTTTGGGAACTGATGTCGATGCTTCAGTCGTAGCGGCGGCTGAGGTCGCAGCACTCGCCATTGCGGTTTGTGCTGTCGATGTTTTTGCTGTTTTTACCACTGTACTTTTTGCCTTTGTTGAAACTGACTTCTTAGCGGCAGCAGGTTTTTTGGCTGCTGCCTTTTTAGGTGCAGCGGCCTTTTTAGGTGCAGCAGCTTTTTTTGCTGCAGTTTTCTTAGGTGCAGCTTTACGCGCTAGAGCTTTGGCTTGTTTAATCCACTCTTCACGTTCAATGCGACCTTTAAAACGCAGACCGCCATTAACGAAATCGCACTCAGGTTTCTTCCAATCGGCAATTTGATCGTAATGGAATATGCCCATTTCGTTCAGTTGGCCATGAATTTTTGGTCCAATACCTGAGATGACAGTTAAATCATCGGCCCCAGCCGCACGAGGTTTGCTCATGCTTTTAGGCTTTTTACCTTCGGGCGCTTTTGGTGCAGCTTTTGCTGTCTTTTTAGTTGCTTTAGCCATTTTATTTCTCCCTTACGCCTCAGCGTTCATGCCCAGTGTGTAGGCGTCTTTCGGTGTATAATGAATATCGTGACATGCTGAAACAGAACATAAAGTAGACTGCGGCCATAAACAAAAAGCCCGTCATTTGGTTAGTTGGCGCGAGCCAAGCAGTGTCCTGTAGCGCGGCCTCTTGGATACCAAGAAAATCATAAAGACCAATAATCGATACCAACGTGGTGTCTTTAAACAGACCGATAAAGGTGTTCACAATTCCTGGAATAACCAGTTTGAGCGCTTGTGGCATGGTGATGAGGTTGGTTGTTTGCCAGAACGATAAGCCCAACGCTTGCGCGCCTTCGTATTGCCCTTTCGGAATGGCTTGTAAACCACCACGAACAACTTCTGCCATATAAGCAGATGAGAACAAAGCCACCACGATCAACGCACGGATCAATTTGTCAAAACTAACACCCTCTGCAAAAAACAGTGGCAACATAACAGATGACATGAACAACACGGTAATCAACGGAACGCCACGCCAAACTTCAATAAAGATTGTTGAAGCTAGACGAACAACTGGCATTTGCGAACGACGCCCCAAGGCCAAGATGATACCTAGTGGCAATGACACCACAATACCAACAAGCCCGATGACCAAGGTCAGCATTAAGCCACCCCAGCGAGATGTTTCAACAAACTCTAGTCCGAAATCAAAATCAAGAAGGAACAAAATCGCAAACATAGCGATTGCCACCGCGATAACGACTTTACCACCAGCAGCGAATAACCCTTTTGAATCGGTAAGTTTTTCAACTGCAAATAAGGTAATCAGGATTGCTGCAAAAACAACAGCCCAGAAAATGTAAGTGCTACCGGCAATCTCCATGTTGCCACCACTTAACAAAATCGTTGCAATGATCGGATATGCGACAAACAACAAAATTGAGTTGAGGCCTTTGCGAGGAATTGAAGGAATTAGAAGACCTGCAATTAACGGCGCACCGATAATATAGGTTAGGTAAATCCTCCAACGCTCAGGTTCTGGATAAAAGCCATTCATAAATTGGCCAAACCGATGTGTGATAAACGGCCAGCAAGCACCGATGTTTTGACCAATGGGTACTTTGCCTTTGTTATCTTCAGGGCGACAGTAACTACCATCGGTGCCCGTAAAGATGGCATCTTGCCAACCAAATTTTAGCAATACAGCAGCAACCCACCATGCGAGAAATATCACACCAAAGGTCAACACAATCATCAAAATTGATGTAATCGCATTGCCAACAGTTGTAAAATTAAGCATGGAAGCGAAAACGTTGTCCCATAGCCACTTACGTGGCCCAACTGTGCCTGGTGGCGGTGCCTTTTGTGGCACCATTTCCGTGCGCACATAGGGCTTAGTGATACTATTATCTAATCCCATCTTATCTCTCCACCAATGACATTTTAGCATTATACCAGTTCATAAACACTGAAGTGACCAACGAGAATGTTAAGTACACAACCATAATCATGATGATAATTTCAACGGCCTGACCTGATTGGTTCAAAACAATCCCGCCTGCGCCCATAACATCGGGATAACCGATGGCCATGGCGAGTGAAGAGTTTTTAGTCAGGTTCAAGTATTGGCTGGTAAGCGGTGGAATAATAACCCGCATCGCTTGAGGAATAACCACAAGACGCAAGATTTTACCACGACGAAGACCAAGCGCTCCTGCAGCTTCTGTTTGACCATGGTCAACGGCAAGAATGCCAGCTCGAACGATTTCCGCAATAAAGGTTGCCGTGTATAAAACCAAAGCAAACAATAGAGCCAAGAACTCTGGAATGAAAACAAAACCAACACCAGGTTTAAAGCCTCGACGTAACATTGAACCCTCAGAAACAAATTCTGGGTGTTCAACAATACCAGGGCTGCCAGTTGCAAAAAATACGAGCAGCGGCAAACCAATAACAATGGCAAGACCAGCCCAAAAACTTGGGAATTGTTGGCCTGTTGCTTGTTGGCGTTTACTTGCCCAACGTGCAACCATCCATGCCAATGCAATAGCTATGACAATGGCAATGCCTGTTACCCAAAACCCATCTTGAGCGATAAATTTTGGTGTCCAAAGACCCGTAATGTTAAAATTACCTATACCGAGGATATTCCCAAATTCACGTTTTCCTGGTGCCAGTAATAATAGGATTTTATACCAAATAATGATTTGTAGCAGCAACGGAATGTTACGGAGTACTTCAACGTATACAGTCGCGACGCGCGAGATGACCCAATTCTTTGACAGTCGAGCAACACCGACCAAAAAGCCGAGAATTGTTGCCAAAACAATCCCAATGATTGCGACATAAAAAGTGTTGAGCAATCCGACCATAAATGCGCGGCCGTAGGTTGCTGTTTGGTCATATTCGATCAGTGATTGAATAAGCGTAAAGCCAGCATTCGTTCCGAGAAAATCGAAACCAGATGCGATTTTAAGGCGTTCAAGATTGTGAATCGTATTGGTAACCAGAGCATAAAAGCCCCAAGCGATAAGTCCGATCAGTATCACTTGAGATACCATTGAACGGACACGCGGATCATACCATAACGAAACCTTGCCTGAAGGTTCGTCAGAAATCGTTGTCATTTTTTCCCACCCTGCTTGAGGCAACACTAAATGTTTTAGAGTCTGCCCCAGTTACTTTGGCAAATTAGTTTGCACATCATTCGGCAAACTTGTGGTTTGCTCGTTTTTAAATTCGTTTTTTAGTAAAAAAACAGGCCCGGAAAATTCCGAGCCTGTCAATTTTAATGTTGCTTAGCGAATTGGTGGTGCATACATGATGCCGCCTTTTGACCAAAGCGCATTTACACCGCGTGCAATGCCCAATGGTGTTTTTGGACCAACATTGCGTTCAAAAGATTCGCCGTAGTTGCCAACCTGTTTGATGATGTTGTATGCCCAATCGTTTCCAACGCCTAGGTTTTCACCGAAAGAACCTTCTTTACCAACAAGGCGTAGAACAGCAGGGTTCTTAGAAGTAAGCATTGATTCAACGTTTGCAGATGTGATGCCCATTTCTTCAGCATTAATCATTGCATTCAATGTCCAACGAACAAGGTTAAACCATTGGTCATCGCCTTGACGAACAACTGGACCTAGAGGCTCTTTAGAAATGATTTCTGGAAGAACGATATGGTCTTTAGCGTTTGTCAATTTTAGACGCTGAGCATATAGGCCAGAAGCATCTGTTGTGTAAACGTCACAACGACCTTTGTCGTATGCGCCAACAACTTCGTCTGATTTTTCAAATGCAACAACTTCAAATTTCATGTTGTTTGCACGGAAGTAATCAGCAACGTTCAATTCTGTTGTTGTACCAGTGTTTGTACAAACAGCAGCGCCGCCAAGTTGTAGTGCAGATGTAACACCCAAAGATTTGCGAACCATGAAGCCTTGGCCATCATAGTAGTTTACGCCAGCAAAGTTTAGACCCAATGCTGTATCGCGTGTTGCTGTCCAAGTTGTGTTGCGTGACAATACATCAATTTCACCAGACTGAAGCGCTGTGAAGCGTTCTTTTGATGAAAGTGGTGTGTATTTAACTTTAGTTGCGTCACCGAAGATTGCTGCGGCCATGCCACGACAAATATCAACGTCTAGACCAGCCCAGTTGCCTTTTGCATCGGCATTTGAGAAACCTGGAAGACCTTGAGAAACGCCACATTGTACGTGACCTTTAGCTTTAACGTCAGCAAGTGTTCCAGCAGTAGCAGCAGCGGCTGCAGCAACAGACATAGCTGTGCCAAGGCCTAGTGCGAGTAATGTCTTTTTCATTACTAAATCCTTTTCTATAAAAATTATGTTCAAGCCTATACGCCCTCTCATATGCAAACCCACCAATTATTGATTATTCTAGGTGATCTAGTTGCAAAGAGGCCGTCCAGCCCTGAATTTAAGTTCACTCCCAATAGAATATGTATTCATATCCTGAGTGCACAAAAGCGAAAAACCGCTGTCAGGTCAAGTTCTTTTGGTATTTATTCCCAAACGAGCGCCGTTTTTTCAGAGCATAACTAGAATTATTGGTCTAATATTGAGCGAGTCTTAATTTTACTATCCCTCAATAATAGTCAGGAAACGACGCATTATGGCGCCACAAGCTAAGAAAAACCGCGATTATCACGAACAAACAAACATTGCCCATGCGGGTCGCCAATACTGTGAACACGGCATGGTCAACCCGGGCGTTTACCATGCTTCAACAATTACCGTTCCAACGCTGGATGATTGGTTTGGCGGCACCCAAAAATACCGATACGGGCGTTATGGCACGCCAACCCTTCGTGCACTTGAGGAATCAATGGCAGAACTTGAAGGTGGTCATGGCTGTTGCTTATACCCGTCAGGCCTGTGTGCAATCACCTCTACATTGATGATTACCCTTAAAACTGGCGACCATCTTTTGATGACAGATTCTGTTTATCAACCAACCCGAAAATTTTGTGAAACCATCCTTAAAGACTATGGTGTTGAGACGACGTATTATGACCCGCTGATCGGGGCTGGTATTAAAGATCTCATTCAAGAAAACACTCGAATGATTTTCCTTGAATCACCAGGTTCTCAAACAATGGAAATTCAAGACGTGCCCGCAATTACAAAAATTGCCCGCACACAAAACATTGTAACCGTTATCGATAACACTTGGGGCGCTGGCCATTATTTCAAAGCCTTCGAAATGGGCTGCGATATTTCAGTACAAGCTGCCACTAAATATATCGTTGGTCATTCTGATGTTATGATGGGGACCGCGACTATTTCAAAAGAATTATGGGACAATTATCGTCATAAATATTTGTTGATGGGAATGCACGCTGGCCCTGATGATGTATATCTAGCACTTCGTGGGTTGCACACTTTAGATATTCGCCTTGAGCGACACATGAAGAACACTCTTAAAGTGACCACATGGTTGGAAACCCGAGATGAAATTGCAGAAGTGATGTACCCAGCCCTGCCCGATGCTGCGGGTCACAAATTATGGAAACGTGATTTTAAAGGCGCATGTGGGTTGTTTTCCATTCGTTTTAACAATGGCAAGCGCGAAGCTGTGGCCGCGATGATCGATCACCTTTCATTGTTTGGCATCGGCGCATCGTGGGGTGGGTTTGAAAGTCTGGTTCTGCCTTTTGATCCTTCACTGTATCGAACAGCTACCAAATGGCCACATGAAGGCTTGTGCTTGCGGTTTCATATTGGGCTTGAACACCCACAAGATTTAATCAATGATCTAGAGGAAGGTTTTGAGCGGTATAATCAGGCACTGTAAGGCTCATAATCTGTCGTTACGATGGAACCTGCACGGATTTAGAAAAATTTTGTACACATGACAAACGGGCTGTAATGCATCGATCACAAAACTGTTGCAGTTATAAAAAATTTAGTTACCATACTATTTCAATAAAAAGGGAGAACGACAACATGAAAAAAATAATCAGCTCAGCAATCAAAGGTGTGGCCTTAACGGGCGCTCTTATGATGAGCACAAGTTTAAGCGCGTCAGCTGGCGAACTTACGGTTTACACTGCGATTGAAGCCGAAGATCTGAAAAAATATGCGGCGACATTCAACAAAGATCATCCAGATATTAAAATCAAATGGGTGCGCGATTCTACAGGTATCATCACCGCAAAGCTTTTGGCTGAGAAAAACAATCCGCAAGCTGACGTTATTTGGGGGCTTGCTGGCACATCACTATTGTTGATGAAAAGCGAAGGAATGTTACTGCCTTATGCACCTAAAGGTGTTGAAAAGCTTGATAAAAAATTCGTTGATAAATCGACCCCACCTGCGTGGGTTGGTATGGATGCATGGGTTGCTGCGGTTTGTTACAACACGGTTGAAGGCAAAAAAGCTGGCCTTGTTGCACCAAAATCTTGGAAAGACCTGTTGAAGCCTATGTATAAAGGCCATGTCATCATGCCTAACCCAAACTCATCAGGCACTGGCTTCCTTGATGTATCAAGCTGGCTGCAGATGTTTGGCGAAGATGGCGGTTGGAAATACATGGATGGCTTACACGCAAACATCGCACGCTATACCCATTCTGGTTCTAAACCTTGTAAATTAGCTGCTGCTGGCGAAATCGCTGTTGGCATCTCATTTGCCTTCCGTGGTGCAAAGTCTAAAGCTAAAGGTGCGCCTATTGACATCGTTGTGCCTGAAGAAGGTGTTGGTTGGGAAATGGAAGCAACAGCAATTGTTGCGGGAACAGACAACGAAAAAGACGCTAAAACGTTGCTTGACTGGACAGTAACCAAAAAAGCCAACGAAATGTATAACGCAGGTTATGCCGTTGTTGCTTACCCAGGTGTAGCCAAGCCAGTGAAACACTTCCCTGCAAACTTGCTTGAGAAGATGATCGATAACGATTTTGAAAATGCTGCTAATAATCGCAAACGCGTGTTAGCTGAATGGCAAAAACGTTACGATGGCAAATCAGACCCTAAATAGACGCTAACGTCTGTTTTTTAGGAAATTGAGCACGGCGGTTGAATTTTACCGCCGTGCTTATCTTAACTCATAATTACATTCGTCATCTTCGGACTTGATCCGAAGATCCAGAAGGTTTGCAATTGATCTCTCAGGTGCTGCCCATATTTGACTCACTGGATTCTTGGATCAAGTCCGAAAAAGACGAACTGGGGAAGGCAACAACCACATGGGCGACCAATCAGCATTTTTAAAAATTCGCAATCTAACCAAAATGTTTGGCACATTCACTGCCCTTAAAGACATTTCTTTGGATGTTAGCGAAGGCGAGTTTATTTGTTTTCTTGGACCTTCTGGTTGTGGGAAAACGACTTTTTTACGAGCTATTGCTGGCCTTGACATTCAAACAGCAGGGACAATCGAACAAGCGGGTAAAGACATCTCGCCCCTGCCGCCTGCAGAACGCGATTTTGGCATTGTGTTTCAGTCCTACGCCCTATTCCCCAACCTTACCGTCTCGCGCAATATTGCCTATGGTTTAGAGAACGCTGGTGCTAGCAAAACAGACATTGCGGCACGTGTTGCAGAACTATTAGATATGGTTGGCCTTGGCGACCAAAGTGACAAATATCCCGCCCAACTTTCTGGTGGTCAACAACAGCGCATCGCCTTGGCGCGTGCGTTGGCAACCAAACCGGGCTTACTCTTACTCGATGAACCGCTTTCTGCACTTGATGCAAAAGTGCGCACCTTCCTTCGCCACGAAATTAAAGACCTACAAGCCAAGCTTGGCATCACCACCGTTATGGTGACCCACGACCAAGAAGAAGCGCTGACCATGGCCGACCGTATTGTGGTGATGGACCATGGCACGATTGAACAAGTGGGAACACCACTCGAAATTTATCGTGAACCAGCCACGTTATTCGTTGCTGATTTTATTGGCGAAATGAATCAGTTAGCTGCCGTGGCTGACAAAAAGAATCAAGTCTCGATCAACACTCTGGCGTTTTCCTGCACGGACCATGATGCACCAGCTGGCACAAAAGGTGTGATGACTATTCGCCCTGAAGATATTGTGCCTCAAGCTGCAAATTCAAAAGCCAAAGCCAAAGCCAGCAACATTATTTCAGTGACTATTCGTGAAATGGAATTCCTTGGCTCTTTCTGGCGCGCAACGCTTGTTGATGACAAATTAGGCGATCAAGAACTGACAGCCGACTTCTCAATCAATGCGGTTTCGCGCATGTCTTTAGACGAAGGCGTAACGATTAAGGTTGAACTGCCTAAAACAGCTCTACGGTTCTACGGAACGGGCAATTGAGATGACTGACACGTTGAGTACGCCGTTCAAAATGGGACCGAAAGTTAAGCCAAAAGCTGGCCGTGATGATTGGGTTA
>Ga0256834_1000903_pt1 | contig 20989 bp, 15 predicted proteins | sample 4281140metaG_FD_190536 | JGI IMG/M metagenome (GOLD analysis project Ga0256834, IMG submission 190536) | Hydrothermal vent microbial communities from East Pacific Rise, Pacific Ocean - 4281-140 | ecosystem: Environmental > Aquatic > Marine > Hydrothermal vents | place: Pacific Ocean: East...
CAGTCCCGAAGTTTTGGGAGTAATGAGGAACGATTGGAGTGAAGAATCTTATGGCTCTTTAACTTTAAAATTCTAATATGGTATTTAAAAATGAATTTAAAAAGACATATACAACGTATACTAATTAGTCTATTCGTATTTCTAGGATTGTCAGCATGTACGCTGAATACAACCAAAAATCTGATTGAAACAAAAGTCATAAGTAAAACCTATACCAATTCTTATTTTTCTGACAGTATAAAAGATTATGTCTATAAAGCAAAGATAGAGGTTTATGGTCATCATTTGGGCGGACTCATGATTATCAAGAAAATTGAAAATGAGCACTATAGAATAGTCTTTGCGACCGAGTTTGGTAGTAGAATATTAGATTTAGAATTCATAAAAAATGATTTTAAAACTAATTTTGTTTTAGATGAGCTCAATAAAAAAATAATAGTAAACACCTTAAAAAAGGATTTCAAATTATTGTTAAAAGAAAAGTATCACATAGAAAAAATGTATACCAATGATGATGCTATTGTTTACCAATCAAAGACTAATAAACGGACTAATTTTTTCTTTGTCAACCCATCTAATTTTAAACTCAAAAAAATAGTAAATACCTCAAAAACAAAGGAAAAAGTAATGATTACTTTTAGTCAAATAGAAAAAGCTTTAGCAAAAAAAATTTCAATAGTACACAAAAATATAAAGTTAAGGATTGATTTAAAGTATCTTGATACGAATTAAAAAAAGAAGTACTATTTTTGTATATAGATTTGATTGATAAAAAACAAAATGAAACAATTACTATTATTAATAAGTCTGTTTTTTTTCTTTTCAATAAATGCTCAGGTGAAACTAAGACCAGGAATAAAAACAGGATTGAATTTAGCAAATATTACCAATGCTAATGCTGAAAATAGACCAGATTTCTATGTAGGTGCATTCTTGACGCTTAAATTTTCAGATTCTTATACGTTACAGCCAGAATGGATATATTCTAGACAGGGAGCTGTAGTCCAAAAACGAAGGGAGACTCTAGCGGGTGAAGTGATAAACCCAGAAATAGAATTAGATTACCTTTCTTTGGCTATAGCTAATAAATTCACATTATTTAATGATAATAATTTACAGGCAATAATTGGTCTTTATACTGGCTTTAGAATTAAAGATAATATAAAAGCTAGTTTTCTTGTTGATATTTTAGGCTTTGATATGGGCGGTTTTATAGGGGTAGAATATAAATTATTGCCCAATTTAAGTGTCGAGGCACGTTTTAAAAGAGGTTTTTTAGATATGTCTAAATTGCATGTAGATAATAGCCCACTAGGTGGAGAAAAATATAAAGATAGAACCTTATCAAACAAAGTAATTCAAATAGGTGTAAATTATAAATTTGATTTTTAAAATATGTTATTAAAAAAAGATAAAATATAGGTTCCCGCTAGAATAGCTTCGGTCGCTCCCATGCTGGTGCGAGCGTCCCGCTCGTACCTACATAACATTAATAAAAATTAACTCAGCTCCCGCAAGTCCCGACACTTCTGGATTAACTTGTGGCGATTATGAGTAAGAAGGACTAATTTGCAATTAGTGGCGTACCAGAAGAGAGGTAGTGCTTTTACTACCAGTTACAAACTGGCGGTAGCGAGGAGTTCTCTACTTAGCGATGTCTCACTCTACGAAGTCTACCCCTCTCGCTAGTTTGTATATAGAGATGTGCTTAGTAGAGAGAAATTTCACTACTATTGTAAATTGACAAATTGGAACAGTATTTGTACCTGTAATTATAATTTGATATCAATTCAAAAAGAAGTCTTATTTTTGCATAATTAATTCGGTTTTTTGCAAGAGAATATAAGCTATAAAATATGAGAAAAATAATTTTGATATTATCACTGATAATAATTAGTGTAAAATCTTTTTCACAAGTGACATTTAAACCAGGAGTTAGAACAGGACTTAATATTGCATCTATAACGAAAACTAAGGATGGTTCAAAAATTGCATTTTACATTGGAGCAATTGGTGAATTACGGTTTGGAGGTAAATATGCATTACAACCTGAAATAGGCTATTCCAGGCAAGGATCTAAAAGATATGATTTGGAATATTTAAGTATAAAACTCACTAATAAGTTTTATGGTTTTAAAGGAATACCAATGTTTTTATTAATAGCACCAGGTATAGATTTTAATCTTCATGGTAATACACAATCATATAGTGGTGACACATATTATAGCGTTAATTTTGAAGCAGATCTTAGCTTTTCTGCTGGATTTGGTTATGATTTTCCAAATGGATTAGGTGTTGAAGCTCGTTACAAGCGAGGGATTATTGATGTAAATGTAGATAGTTTTTATGAAGAAGATGGTTTAGATAATAAAGTGAACTCTGTAGTTCAGATTGGTGTTTTTTATAAATTTGGAAAGAAAAGAGAATAATGCTATTAAAAGATTTATATAAAATAAAGTCATTTACCTATGCAGATGGCAAGGTAAATACAGAGGTTATCATTAATAAAGACCATGAAATTTTTACAGGTCATTTTCCTGACAATCCTGTAATGCCAGGCGTTTGTATGATTCAAATTATAAAAGAATTGACCGAAAAGGCTTTAGACTTAACCTTGTTTATGGAATATAAATTCAAACTTGAAGTTAGAATTGACTATTACTGAAGAAGATGGTAAATTTAAAGTAAAGAATATAACCAAAATGGATGAAGTATTGGCCTTGAAATTTAGTGGAACTTTTAGAGTAGATTCATAATGAAAATAACCTTTTACATCGTTTTTATTTCTCTTTTTATTGGGCAACCTTCAGTTTCTGAATTGAGGGACTTGTATGTAAAAGCATCAGACTCTAAAGAAGTGTCAAAACAGTTTTCTGAAAAATTAAAAAACATTAAAAAAACAGATAAGGCTGTACTTGTTGCTTACAAAGCCGCCGGATTGACATTAAAGGCAAAACATGCTAAAAAAATTAGCAATAAAAAGAAATATTTTAAAGAAGGTGCTGCTTTGCTAGAGTATATTATTGCAGAGAACCCTAAAGATATTGAATTGCGAGTAATTCGTTTAAGTATACAAGAGAATTCACCCAAAATATTAAAATACAGAGCAAATAAAAGTGAAGATGCTGCCTATATTTATAAGCATTTAAAAAAGGTTTCTAGTAAAGCAAAAAAAGTATACATCAAAGCTTATGTTTTACAATCTAAATTTTTTTCAACCGAAGAAAAAAATGTAATTTCGGGACTCTAATACTTTAAAGTTCTAGGTGAGTACAATTCAAGAAATATCTCAAAAAAATGATGCAATTAATTATTGCGTACTCATCCCTACCTACAACAATCATAAAACTCTAAAAAGAGTTATTGATGGTGTTTTAAAGTATACCAACCATATTATTATAGTTAATGATGGCTCTACAGATACTACAAAAGCTATTTTATCAAATTATCCTGATTTAGAACAAATCCATTTAGAGCAAAATAAAGGAAAAGGGAATGCTTTGCAGCTAGGCTTGAAAAAAGCAGAAGACTTAGGTTTTGAATATGCTTTATCTATAGATTCTGACGGTCAGCATTATCCTGATGATATTCCGCTATTTATTGAAGAGTTGAAGAACTCTTCAAATAAGAATATAGTATTGATTGGTGCAAGAAATTTGAATGCAGAAGGCATGCCTAGAAAAAATAGTTTTGCCAATAAATTTTCAAACTTTTGGTATTGGGCAGAAACAGGACATGAATTACAAGATACACAATCGGGTTTTAGATTATATCCTGTAAAAGAAGTTAACAAAATTAAATTTTTAAGTACTAAGTTTGAATTTGAAGTAGAAGTTATGGTTAAAGCCTCTTGGCGTGGCATTTTGGTGAAGAACATCCCCATTCGAGTGCTTTATGACCCTTTAGAAAGAGTTTCACATTATAGACCTTTTAAAGATTTTGTTAGAATTAGTGCTATCAATACTTGGTTGTTAATCATTGCAATTGTCTATATAAAACCACGAGATCTTTATAGAGAATTCAAACAAAAAGGGTTTAAACGTTTTTTTAAAGAAGATCTAATTGGTAGTAATGATTCAACATTAAAAAAATCATTGTCTATTGCTTTAGGCACTTTTATTGGTATTTCTCCTTTTTGGGGATTTCATTCCATATTATCAGTGGTGGTAGCCGCTTTTTTAAAATTAAATAAGACCATCAGTTTTGCATTCTCTAATGTGAGTTTCCCTATATTTATTCCCTTTATTATTTATGGAAGTTTAAAAATGGGTGGTTTGGTGTTGGCTAGTAAAAAAACTTTTGAATTTGATCAAATAGATTCAAATTTTGATGTCAAAGCACACTTAATTCAATATGTAGTGGGTAGTTTTGTACTGGCAATTGGTATGGCTATTCTTTTCGGATTGATAGGATATGTCATGTTAAGCCTAAAAAGTAAAACCCAAGTTAAACATGGATAATTTTTTTATTAAAATATATCACAGTTTACAAAAGCATAAGCTACTTGCTTTTGGTTTGATGCTACTTGTGTTTGTTGGTTTGACTTTTACCGCTTCAAAATTAAAGTTTGAAGAAGATATCACCAAGCTAATTCCAAATTCTGAAAAATCTGACATTACCAATAAAGTATTACAACATGTAAATTTTGCTGATAAAATTATAGTTTATCTCGAAACGAAGAATAATGGAAATGAAGACGATTTAACTCAATATGCATCAACTCTGGTTGATAGCTTGAATAATTATAAGGATGATTATATTAAGGCTATACAAGGTAAAATTGCCAATGATGAGATTGATAAAACGTTAGATTTTGTTTATCAAAATATTCCACTTTTTCTAAATGAAAGTGATTATAAATCTATAGAGCAACGATTACATAAAGATAGCATTCTAGAAATTACCAAGGCCAATTATAAAACGTTAATTTCTCCTACGGGTATTGTTGCTAAGAAAACGATACTAAAAGATCCGTTGGGTCTCACGTTTTTAGGCTTAAAAAAATTAGAGCAATTAAAAATTGACGATAATTTTAAAATCCATAACGGATTTTTAATCACTAAAGATAACAAGAATTTACTACTGTTTATTGTTCCAAAATTGGCGGCAAACGAAACGGATGGCAATACAGTCTTTGTAGAGAAGTTGTATGCAACACAAGAAAGATTAAATAAGGCGTTTTCTAATACCGTTTCTAGTGAATATTATGGTTCAACAGTTATAGCTGTCGCAAATGCAAGTCAAATAAAACATGACATTCAGTTTACCATTAGTATTGCTTTATCAGTACTATTGTTGATTTTAGTTTTCTTTTATAGAAAATTGTTAATTCCAATCATTTTATTTATTCCTACTATTTTCGGAGCATTATTGGCGATTGCTATTCTATATCTTTTAAAAGGTCAAATATCATCTATATCTTTAGGAATCGGTTCCGTTTTATTAGGAATCACACTAGATTATGCCTTACATATATTGACTCATTATAAAAACAATAATGATGTAAAGCAGCTTTATAAAGATGTGACTAAGCCTATTTTAATGAGTAGTATAACTACGGCTATGGCTTTTTTATGTTTGTTGTTTTTAAAGTCAGAAGCATTGAGAGACTTAGGTATTTTTGCATCTATAAGTGTGATCAGTTCTTCAATTTTTGCATTGTTATTTATCCCACAAGCCTATCGTTTAAAGAATGATGGAAAAGCACAGAAAAAAACAGTCATAGACAATTTTGCAGCTTATCCTTTTCATAACAATAAAATTTTAATTGGAGTTTTATCGGTTGTGTTTTTGGTAAGCCTTTTTACCTATAAAAATGTCATTTTTGATCAAGATATTTCAAAAATGAACTTTCAAACAGAAGGATTAAAAGCTACCGAAAAAAAGCTGGATAATTTGATGAATTTTGCGTCAAAATCCATTTATGTTACTGCGTATGGCACTACTGCCGAAGACGCTTTAACGGCTAATAATACAATTTTCAATGAATTGTCAAGCCTGAAAGACAATAACGATATCTTAAGCTTTAGTTCTGTAGGTTCAATCGTTTTGTCAAAAAAAAATCAAGAAGAGAAATTAGCAAGATGGAATAATTTTTGGCAGAATGACAGAAAGATACACTTAGAAGAAAACCTACAAGAGAGTGGTGCCAAATTCGGATTTAAACCCACTACTTTCAAAGAATTTTATAGAACATTGAACGCTGAGTTTAGTCCGATAGACTTGGCTGATTACCAGTCAATCAGTTCCTTGTTTTTAGATGAGTTTATTACTGATGATGAAAATTTTTCAACTGCGGTATCTCTCGTAAAAGTTGATGATAAAAATCTAGAAAAAGTATCAAAGAAGTTGGTTGGTTTACCACAAACCGTTGTGATTGATAGAAAACACATCAATGAAACATTCTTAGGGAGTTTAAAAGATGATTTCAATAAACTTATTGGTTATTCTTTATTGGCTGTAGCCCTAATACTGATTTTGTTTTTTAGAAGTATAGAACTGGCATTGATTACAATTATCCCTATAGTTTTAACGTGGATGATTACCATTGGTGTTATGGGCTTGTTTGGTGTGTCATTCAATATTTTTAATATCATCATTTCAACGTTTATTTTCGGCTTAGGTGTTGATTATAGTATTTTTATGACCAATGGTTTGTTGAAAAAACATAAATATGGCATTAATGAATTGGCAACTTATAAAACGTCAATTTTATTATCTGTCATTACTACAATTTTAGGTGTTGGTGTTTTGATTGTAGCCAAACATCCTGCATTACAGTCCGTTTCTGTCATATCTATTATCGGAATTTTATCGGCAGTATTGATCGCATTTACCATTCAGCCACTAATTTTCAACTTCTTTATTGGTTGGCGAACTTCGAAAGGATTAGCTCCTATACGATTAAGAACATTTATACACTCTGTAATCTTGTTTGCTATTTATGGCTTGGGGTCAATATTTTTATCAATATTGAGTATTACTATTTTTCCTTTGATTCCAATTTCAAAGAAGATAAAAATGAAATGGTTACACGGTGCTATTTCAAAATTGGTAACCGTGGTGTTGTATGGCAATCCATTTATTAAAAAAGAGATTATCAATCCACATAATGAAACCTTTAAAAAACCAGCAGTCATTATTGCAAACCATTCCTCTTTTATAGATACGCTAACCATTGGTATGGTGACTCCAAATGTTATTTATTTGGTAAATGATTGGGTGTATAAATCGCCAGTATTTGGTATATTGGCTAAAGTGGTTGGTTTTTATCCTGTGTCAAGTGGTGTTGATGGTAATTTAGACCATCTGAAAGAGAAAATTAATCAAGGTTATTGTTTGATGGTGTTTCCAGAAGCAAGACGTTCTTTTACCAATAAGATTGGTAGGTTTCATAAAGGAGCTTTCTTTTTGTCAGAACAATTAAAACTAGACATCTTACCTTTATATTTACATGGAAATGCAGAGGTAATACCTAAAAAAGATTATGTTATTTATGATGGTAGTTTGACAGTTAAAATAGGAAAGAGAATACCGTTTGATGATACTTCTTTTGGTGTTTCTGCTAGAGAAAGAACAAAAAATATTTCAGTTTTTTATAAAGATAAATTTAATTTATTACGCAATGAAATAGAAAAAGCAGGTTATTTTAAAGATATTTTATTGAATAACTATCGCTATAAAGGAGCAGAACTGTTTCAAAATGTAAAAAAGGAGTATAAAGAGAATAAATTGCTATATAAAGAAGTTGCTGATATTCTTCCGCTTAAAGCGAGAATAGCTCATTTGTCAGATGATTTTGGGCAATTAGACATCATATTAGTATCACGGTCATTAGACAGAAGAATAACTACTTTTATTGTAAATGAAGAGAAAAGAACTATAGCGGCAAATTGTTATACCGCAATACATAAAAGTATAAACTATGTAAGTACTATTGATGAATTGAATAGTGATAAAACAGAAATTTTAATAGTTTCTTCTGAAAGTAAAGTGTTGAATCTACCTATAGAAAACTTATCATTGTTGCATATTAAAGAAATTATACTGATAAAAAATAATACCTTAGCAACCTTTTTTAAATCAAACGGTTTTGAAGAGCAAGAACGAACGAATTCACGAATCATTTATTTGAAAAAATGAAGAAAAAATACGATGTTATTGTTATTGGTAGTGGTTTGGGAGGCTTAGTGTCTGCAAATATTTTAGCAAAAGAAGGCTACAGTGTATGTGTGCTAGAAAAAAACAATCAGTATGGTGGTAATTTACAAATTTTTGTAAGAGACAAGACTATTTTCGATACAGGTATTCATTATATTGGTGGTTTAGACAAAGGTCAAAATTTATATAGATATTTTAAGTATTTAGGCATTATGGATGACTTAAAACTTAAAAAATTGGATAAAGACAAGTATGACGTCATTACTTTTGATGGTGATGATATCGAATATCCTCATGCTCAAGGTTATGATAATTTTGCTGATAAGCTTATAGAACAATTTCCAAACGAAGCAGTCGCCATACATGCGTATTGTAATAAGATAAGAGAAACGTGTGATAGCTTTCCCTTGTATAATTTACAGCCAAGATCAGTATATTATGAGAATACAGAATTATTGTCATTAAAAATAAGCGATTTTTTAGATAGTATTACTACTAACGAAAAATTAAAGTCTGTGTTAGCAGGGTCTAATTTTTTATATGCTGGTGACGGAGAAAAGACACCGTTGTATGTTCATGCACTCTCTGTAAATTCTTACATACAAAGTTCGTATAGATGTGTAAATGGAGGAGGGCAAATTGCTAAATTATTGATAAAGAAGCTAAAAGCACTTGGAGGTGAGGTTTTTAATAGGAGAGAAGTTGTGAAATTTGGTTTTGATGGAGATAAATTAACTTCAGTAATTATTAAAAATGGTACTGAGGTTTCAGCTGATTTATTTATTTCAAATATAGAACCTAAGCATACGATTAAGATGTTAGGTGATAATAGGTTGCGAAAATCATATGTAAAGCGTATAACCAATATAGAAAGTATTATATCTGCATTTAGTATTTATATTGTTTTTAAGCCAAAGGCTTTTCCGTATATGAATTATAATAATTACCATTTTAAAGATTATAAAAAGGTATGGACAGCCCAAGAATACACTCAAAAAACATGGCCAGAAGGTTATTGGGTATCAATGAGTGCTAAAGAAGGGGGTGATAAATGGGCAGAGAATATGACCGTTATTAGTTATATGAATTTTGATGAAGTGAAACCTTGGGAAAACACGATGAATACTATCGTCGATAAAAATGATAGAGGTGCTTCTTATAATGAATTTAAAGCTCGTAAAATTGAGGTGATCCTTACTGAGTTAGAAAAGAAATTCCCCAACATTAGAGAAGCTATCCAGTCTGTACATGCATCAACTCCTTTATCATATAGAGATTATATAGGTGTAAATAGAGGGTCAATGTATGGCTATGTAAAAGATGCTGATAGTCCGATGAAATCTTTTTTATCTCCAAAAACAAAATTAAAAAATCTATTTTTTACTGGGCAAAGCTTAAATATGCATGGAGTATTAGGAGTAACTATTAGTGCGGTATTGACCTGCTCTGAAATTATTGGAAGAGAAAAATTATTAGAGAAAATTGTAAATGCAAGTCAAGAGTAAGAATCAAGAAGTAAGAAGTCAAGATGCAAGAGTCAAGATGATGTTGACGCAAAAAAAAACAGTACAGCAAGGCACGAGGAACCTACTTAATGGAAGTAATTCAAATTTATGGGATTTCTCCTTCGTTGGAATGGAAATCGTTAACAAAATATAGTTAATTCGTAGAAACAAAAGTTCCTCCACTTATTTTCAAGGGGAGGTGTCCGGTTAGAATTTTTAAATTTATACAACAAATATAATGGGCGGAGGGGTTCACAATATAAAACATAATCTCATTGCATTAATAGGCTTACTACTCCTATTAACCTCTTGTGGTATTTCCAAATCTCTAAAAAATCAACCTAGTTTTGATCAAGTTGAGCTTCAAATTCCTGCACGAACACAAATCAATGACACGCTTTTTACCTTAGGTAAAAATCAATTAAGAAAAAATAAACATGGCCTTTGGGAGCTTTATATTAAAGGGAATCCATTAGAAAGAGGCTTGGCAAACGGAAGTCTCACACGAGAGTTGTTACAAAAACAAGAAGCCATTTTTTTCTCAAAAATAAAAGAATTAATACCTTCAAAATTTAAACAAAAGCTATTGGTGAAATTTTTAGCTTGGTATAATAGAAAGCTGTATTTGCACATTAATGACGAGTATAAAACTGAAATTTACGGCGTGTCTCGTTATGCGGGCAAGCAATATGATGATATTGCGAATGGTTATTTAAGAAGTTTGTATTTACACGGAGCACATGATATCGGCCATGCCTTAAAAGATTTGGCTTTGGTAGGATGTTCTTCTTTTGCTGTCTGGGGTAACAATTCGGCTGATGGCAATTTATTGATAGGGCGTAATTTTGACTTCTATGCAGGTGATGATTTTGCCAAAGAGAAAGTAATTGCATTTGTAGCTCCAGATAAAGGCTATAAGTTTATGTCAGTCACTTGGGGCGGTATGATTGGCGTTGTGTCAGGTATGAACGATCAAGGCTTAACAGTTACCATTAATGCCGGAAAGTCTGACATTCCGTTTATAGCAAAAACACCCATATCATTGCTAACGAGAGAGATTTTACAATATGCTGCTACGATTGATGAAGCCATAGCGATTGCAAAAAAGAGAGAGGTTTTTGTGTCTGAAGCGATATTGATTGGAAGTGCTAAAGATGGTAAAGCGGTGTCTATTGAGGTGTCGCCTAAAAATTTTGGAGTGTATGAAGTTAGCAATTCAGGTAAGTTGATTTGTTCAAATCATTTTCAAAGTAAGGCTTACGCAGATGACAGTAATAATAGGAAACATAAAGCAGAAAGTCATTCTCAATATAGGTATCAAAGATTAGAAGAGTTGCTAAGTGAAAAGGATAAAATTACACCAAAAATTGCTGTCGCTATTTTGAGAAATAAGGAAGGCTTAAAGGGTGAAAAAATTGGTTATGGCAATGAAAAAGCCTTAAATCAATTATTGGCACATCATTCGATTGTTTTTCAGCCCAAAGCATTGAAAGTTTGGGTGTCATCAAACCCGTATCAATTGGGCGAGTTTGTAAGTTATGATTTGAATAAAGTATTTCAGAAGTTTGAAAATCAAAATATCAATAAGACAATTTCAGAAGAAGAATTAAATATTCCTAAAGACGATTTTATAAAAACTACGGCTTTTGCTAATTATGAAAGGTATCGTGAATTACGGCAAACACTACTCCAAATTATTGATAAAAAAGAGCGAGCAAGTGCTGAGTTAATTTCTGATATAAAAAGAATGAATCCTAATTATTGGGAGGTCTATGCATTGGTTGGCGAATATTATTATCAAAGAGGTTATCTTACTGCAGCACAAATAGCGTTTGAAATGGCTCTGACTAAAGAAGTTACGACTGTTCTTGATAGAAAACGGATTGAAAAGAAGCTTAGAGGTCTTAAAAGACAATAGCTCGATTAAACTAACACACTATTATTTGGCGATTTTATAACTTAATTCTGTTGAATATAAGCTTATTTATTATGTTTTTTAAAATCTCCTGACGGATCGTAATCGTTATTAGTTTTGATAGAATGTAATTCACTATTAGGGTTTTTAGAAGTGATTAAAGGAAAAAAGAGTTGTACATACCAAGGTTCTTTAATTTGATTCCAAGCACCAAATTTTTCAGGATATTTACGTGTGATTTTTGCAGTTCCAAAAATCACATCCCAAATAAAAAGTAGATTTCCATAATTACCATTTGGGTTTGATATTCCATCTTCAGCAGTTAATCCATGGTGTGCATAATGTGTGCTTGGTGTAGAGATTGTCCGCTCTATAACCCATGCTAAAGGGCTAAGTATTTTGTGTTTATAAAGAAACCTATCCCATTTAGTTTCGCTATGTGCCAATAATATGATTACTAGTTTTATGGGTAAATAAAAGAGATAAACATATCCCATTCCTAAATAAATTAAAATAGCCGAAAACCAAATTCCAGGCATAAATGCATAATATAATACTGCATTTCTGTAGGTGACTAGTACTCCCATTTCTTCCACGACATGATGAGGTCTATGAAGTTTCCACATTTTTTTATTTATATGAGATAGTCTATGCCACCAATATTGTGTCATATCATCTAATATTAGAAAAGCTAAAATTTGCCACCAAATGGAAATATTTGTCATAGAATTTTCAAGTTCTGAAAAATAAGAGCCCATGATATAAAAAATAAAAATAAATATTGTTGGTTGAATCAACGTGGGTAGTGTTATGAAGTACCCCCATTTATTAGGACAGTTTTCAGTTTAAATTAAGTTCTGATTACTGTTCATTTTAAGCTGCATTTTGATGTTTCTCTAAATACCTTTTAAAAGGTATTTGATTATTGATTCCTTGATGTCTTCTTTGATTATTATAAAAGTAAAAATAGGTATTGAGTTGTTTGTATAAATCTATTCCGGAGTTTGGTGGGTTTAGATAAATACTCTCGTATTTAACACTTCTCCAAAGACGTTCTATAAACACATTGTCTATTGCTCTTCCTTTGCCATCCATAGATAGTTTAATGCCATTTGATAATACTAGAGAGGTAAATACCTCAGCGGTAAATTGACTACCTTGATCTGTATTTACAATCTCTGGTTTGCCATGTATTGTTATTGCTTCTTCTAAGGTTTCTTTACACCATTGTGCATCCATAGTATTAGAAACAGACCAATTAAGTACATATCTGCTATGTAAATCTATAATAGCCACTAAATACATAAATCCTTTTTGCATTGGGATATAAGTAATATCTATTGCCCATACTTGATTTGGCTTATGCACTTTTAAGTTTCTTAGTAAATATGGATATATTTTATGTGCTCTATTTCGCTTTGTTGTGTGTCTACCAGGCATAATTGCCCTTAGCCCCATAACTTTATAATATAGCCTTTCTATACGGTTACGGCTCACTTTGTAATCTTTATCCATAGTGAGCCATGTATGCATACGTCTTGCTCCTTTAAAAGGATATTTAGTATAATGTTTATCTATTAATTGCATAAGTTCTAAATTTAATTCACGCTCTCCATTTGATTTGTAATACAAACCTGAACGGTGAATGTTTAATAAATTACATTGTTTAACAATGCTTAATTTTGAATGACCCTTGCTTATCATTATCTGTCGTTCCTTTTTAGGGGTTAACGCAAGGCGTTCTTTAAAAAATCAAGCTCTACTTTTTGCTGACCTATAACTTTTAATAAATGCTCTTCTTTTTCTTGACTCTCTGTCTTTTTCGATTTTAACCCTTTATCAAAAACTGTTTCTGCGGAGGTTAGAAACTCTCGCTTCCATAAATTAATTTGTTGAGGAGTTATCTCAAATTTCTGTGCTAATTCTTGGGTAGTCTCGCGTTCTTTTAATGATTCCAAAACAACCTTGGTCTTGAATTTTGATGTGAATTTTCTTCGTGTCATAATTGTAAATTTAAGTTTATTTTTGGAACTTAATTTACTGTCCTGTTTTTTGGGGTATCTTCATTATTCCTTTAAACCTGATGTAGGACTCAATAATAAAGTTGATTTTTTAACCGTAATTCATTTGCAAACTCATGAAAAACATTCCACCATAATTGAGATACGGATATATTTTTACCATCTACAGTATTAGTAAGTTACTTTAAGTTAGTGTTTTTAGGTTTAAATGAATTGCCGATTAATGTTCAAAAAAAATTAAAGTCTACCTACAGTTCACTACCTGTTACTTCAGTGCAGTTTAATACTTCTCTGTAAAACATGCTACAGCGGTTAAATTATAAAAGGTTGTATATCATGCTTCATCTCTATGTACTTTTGTTGGTGAAAATGCAGGTAAACATATTGCTAAATACTCACATACTTGCTTAAATGGATTTGAATATTTTACTTTTGTATTTTTTAGAATTTTAATAGATTGTCCTGCTTCTAAAATTACAATTTCACCATCTATGTTAATCTGTTTCTTTCCTTTTATAATATAGGTATATTCATCAAACTCTGGAATTTGAAAAGGCTCACTCCAACCAGAAGGAGCAATCATGTGTGCTATACTAATTTCAGAATTTGCATCACATGCCAATCCGAAATGTTCTTCAATAAGCTTACCATCAGTAGTTGGTACTATAAAAGGTGATTTTTGTAGGGTATATTTTTTTTGCATTTAAATTATCTTATTTTATGATGACTAAAAATAACAAATAAGTTGTTATTTATCTTAAATTTGCACTGCTTAATTATCAACAATAATGAAAAAAATAAAAAAAATACTTCAAAAAGGAATACACTTACTTTATGGCGTTGAAATTGACAAGATAGAATTTCAAGCTACTCGTAAAGATTTTGAAGGTGATATTACTATTGTAGTTTTTTCCTTTTTAAAAACAATCAAGGGAAACCCTGTTGAAATAGGTAATAATTTAGGTAGCTATTTGGTTGAAAATGTTGATGAAGTTGTAAATTTCAATGTGGTAAAAGGCTTTTTAAACTTGGTTTTTAGTGATACATACTTTTTAACTAATTTCTCAGAAATTTATACCTCAGAAAACTTTGGTTTTGTTTCCACTACTGGAGATAACAAATCAGTTATGGTAGAATACTCTTCACCTAACACAAATAAACCTCTACATTTAGGTCATATCCGTAATAATTTATTAGGTTATTCTGTTGCTGAAATCATTAAAGCCTCTGGTAAAAAAGTTTATAAAACACAAATTATAAATGATAGAGGCATCCATATCTGTAAAAGCATGTTGGCTTGGCAACGCTATGGTAATAATGAAACCCCTGAAAACACTGGTTTAAAAGGCGATAAACTGGTTGGAAATTACTACGTGAGATTTGACCAAGAGTATAAAAAAGAAATATTAAACTTGATTGCCAACGGGTATACAGAAGACGAAGCAAAAAAACAAGCTCCTATTCTACTTGAAGCACAACAAATGCTTATAAAATGGGAAGCAGGTGACAGTGAAGTTGTTAAACTATGGAAAAACATGAACCAATGGGTCTATGACGGCTTTGAACAAACATATAAAAATTTAGGTGTTGATTTTGATAAAAATTATTACGAAAGTGAAACTTATTTATTGGGTAAGGATGTTGTTGCAAATGGATTAGAAAGTGGTATATTCTTCAAAAAAGAAGACAGCTCTGTTTGGATTGATTTAACCGATGAAGGTCTAGATGAAAAAATTGTATTGAGATCTGACGGAACTGCGGTATACATGACACAAGATATAGGAACAGCCATACAACGAATTAAAGATTATACTGATGTAGGCGGCTTGGTCTATACTGTTGGTAATGAACAAGATTATCATTTTAAAGTCTTATTTCTAATCCTTAAAAAATTAGGTTACAACTGGGCTGAAAACTTGTATCATTTAAGTTATGGTATGGTAGACCTACCATCTGGGAAAATGAAATCTCGTGAAGGTACTGTTGTCGATGCTGATGATTTATTAATTGACATGACCAATACAGCTAGAGAAATTTCAGAAGAACTAGGTAAATTAGAAGGTTATACTGATGGTGAGAAAGAAAGCTTGTATAAAACCATAGGTTTAGGTGCATTAAAATATCATATTTTAAAGGTAGATCCGAAAAAAAGAATTTTATTTGACCCTGCTGCATCTATTGATTTTAATGGAAATACAGGTCCTTTTATACAGTACACCTACGCGAGAATTCAATCCATACTGCGAAAAGCAGATTTTGACTATTCCGCAACTATAAACGATATTTCACTACACCCCAAAGAAAAATCAGTACTTAAACAATTGGCTTTGTTTCCTGAAATCATACAACTTGCTGCCAGTAATTTTAGTCCAGCAATTATTGCTAATTACACCTATGACTTGGTAAAAGAATACAATTCTTTTTATCAAAGTGTACCTATTTTAGGATGTGAAAATTTACAAGAAAAAATATTCAGAACTCAATTATCTAGACAAGTAAGTGAGGTGATTAAAAGTGCATTTCAGTTGTTGGGAATTGATGTCCCTGAAAGAATGTAGGTGTTACCATAATCAAATCATAATTTTATTTGTAGCAGACAAGACACTTTTATCTATATATAAACCGCTTAAAACTTTATGTAAAAAAATATTCTTACTTTGCAGTAAAATATGCCTTGAATATGAAATCACTATTCACCTTTGTACTCTCACTTTTTAGTTTGGTTTCTTGTACTGCACAAACTCAACTCATACCTACTGTAAAAAACAAACTATGGGGAGCAATTACAAATAACAATAAAACCTTAATCTCTTTTCAATATAAAAGTGTCGATTTCTACAATACCAATTACCTATTAACAATTACTGATAAAAATAAAAAAGGGCTGTATACCATAGAAGGAGATTTGATATTAAAGCCTAAATTTGATGCAATAATTCCTTTAGATAAAACCTATTTTCAAGTCTTTCAAGATGGAAAAACTGGTGTTGTAAAAAAAGGAAATCAGGTCGTGATTCCTATTGCCTATGATGAAATTGCTTTTGATACCATTCAACAAAATTTTATCCTCTCAAAAAATGCTAACTATGGTATTATAAATAGTGATGGAAAAGAAATTGTTCCATTTGTGTATACCAATATTGCACTGTACAATGGCAAGCAGTATTTATTTAAAAAGAACAAGCAATTTGCATTAACAGACACACTACACAATGTACAAGCATTGCATTATTTTGATGAATTGGTTGGTCTAGAAAACACTATTATTGTCCAAAAAAACAGCCTTTGGGGTCTAGAAAATTTTAGAGGAAAAACTTTACTCCCTACAATATATGAACATATAAAACAATTTGGCAAGCATCACTTTTTAGTAAAAAAAGAGAAAACCTATAGTTTTTTTAATCAAAACGGACAACAACTAACGGCTTTTGGATATAATGAGCCCTTTCATAAAATTAATGACAGCCTTTGTTGGGCAAAAAAGAATGATACCTGGATTTCCGTCAACCTAAACAATGCTAAAGAAAAGAACTTGAATTATGAAACTATTTTAGATATCCAAAAAGGTTTTTTTAGAGTTATTCAAAATAATAACCTAATTCTAGTTGATAAAAATTCTAATCCACTTTTCTCTACTGAGAATTATCAAGATATAGAACCCATAAATGATTCTATTTTTAAAGTCTTGAAAAATAGAAAATGGGGTGTTGTTAATACGACAAATGATACTGTTATTCCTGCTCAATTTGATAACATCTCTTTTATAAAAACCTTTCAAGATTCAATATCAAACCAGAAGTCTCAATTATTTTTAGTGCAAAACAATTTTAAAATGGGTGTCTTAAATTTTATTGGAGACACACTTATTCCTGTAATCTACGATGCGATAACTATCAATCAGAAAGACAGCGTGTTTATAACTGAGCTAAACCATCAAAAAGGTGCTATTGGTGTAAACGGCATAAAAATTCTAGAACCAATATATGATCAAGTATTTTGGAGTGAATTTCAACAAGCAGTTATTTATAAAAATTCTGGACAAACTCACCTGAAAATTAATACCACAAATCCAATCACTTTAGAAGAAGAGATAAGTTTCAATTCATGGTCTAATAAAAAAGGCCTCTTTTTTGCTCAAAAAAATAAAAAAAATGGCATGCTAAATATTAGCAACAACATAGTTATCCCATTTAAATACACAAGATTATACGATCTTGATAAAAATTATTCCATAGGTATCACTAATGCTGGAGCCACAGTATTTGATAAAAATGGTAAACGAGTTCTTTCTGATTTTTACGACAGTATTTCTATATTTTATGATGGTGAAAACCCTTTTTTCTTAGTCCAAAAGAAAAACAACATGGGGCTTATTGGTAAACAAGGTACTACCATCATCCCATTAGGAAATTATAAACTTTCAAAAAATAAAACTTCACTTATTAAAGCTGAAAAAAATGGAAAAACATTAGGGTATTTTGACCTCTCTGGTAAGAACTATTTTTAATTACCACACCCTATTTTACTATTACTTGTTTAAAATTAAACAAAATAAATTTCAATTGTTTGAAATAAAACAAATTCTAATTTTGTATATTTACGAAAATAACTGATTGATTACTAGCTTAATATTTAGCAAGGAGATAAAATATTCATTCTAAAACAGCAAAAAGATGCAAAAAATTACACATTTTATTAAGGAGAAAATATTTTTCTTCTTTCTGCTTTTCACAAACATTTTCTTTATTTATTCACAAGATAAAAATATTGAAATCATCCAGAATTTTACAAATATTAATAAAAAAGCTGCACAAAAAAATGCAATAATAAATTACAAAGGAGATGCACCCTTTGTCATGTTATCAGCTTACAGTAAAGATTTAAACTTAAAAGAAACGGTATCATATAGAGTTAATGTAAAAGGGCAATGGTCTGATTGGATTGCTTTTAAAAAACCTGCAGACGGTGAAAATCTTGATAGAGTTGTATTCGATGCTGTATTTATTGACACTTCTTTTTCAGAAATTGAATTTAAATCAACCGAAATTTTTAATTCTAATATTGTTTTTAGATTATATATACCAGAGTTTACAGAAAAGGCTAGACAAAAAGCTGGAATTAAACCAAAAAAAGCAGTGGTTTTAAAAGCGATACAAGGCAATTGTGTACAACCTGCTTTTGAAGGACGGACAGATTGGTGTCCTGATGGAAGCTGTACTAAACCATCTGGTTCTTCTATATCACCAACGCATATTGTTGTACATCATTCTGCTGGAAACACAGTAAGTAGTGATTATGGTGCTGTGGTAAAAGGCTACTGGGACTATCATGTTAATACTAGAGGGTGGTCAGATATTGGTTACAATTGGTTAATTGATCCTAATGGTGTACTCTATGAAGGTAGAGGTGATAAAATTAGAGGTGCTCATTCACCATGTATGAATGGAAGTTCAACAGGAATTTGCCTTATTGGACAATATTCTGCTAGTCAACCAAACGCTACAATAATTACTGCTCTTGAACAAATGATTGCTTGGGATGCTTCCGATAAAAATATTAATATTTTGGCTACTTCACATAATACCAATTTGGGACATACCATAGCAAATGTTTCAGGACATAGAACTGGTAAAGTTCAATACCCAAGTTCTAATTGTACATCAACAGAATGTCCTGGTAATAATGTATTCAATATGATGGCGAGTATTCGTACCAATGCTGCAAATGTTGCTTGTTATGCAGGTGTATCTGTTAGTAAACCAAAGCTGTTTTTAGTCGCTGCTTTTGGCTCAAATGGTGTGGAAGCAAAATGGACAGCCAATACAGAATCTAACCTTACAGGATATAGATTGTACTATGCACAAGATGATACACAAACGACTTGGAAATTAGCCGCCAATGAAACTACACTAAATGCAAGTGCTACTTCAATACAATTAAACTCATTCACCAATTTTGTTGAAGTTCCTACAAGCGAACCTAAACACTATAAACTCACCGCTATTGGCGATGACAATGGTACTGCTGTTGAAAGTGCAACATCTATTATTTTGTCAAAAGCTTCAGGAACAGGAGCTGACAAAGTATTGATCGTTGATGGGTTTGACCGAAGAGGTGGTGGCTATTCAAACACCACAAAAGATTTTATTGCTAAATATGTCAATGCAACCAACAACGGTACAGCCATGCAAATTGCTTCAACAAAAAATGAACATATTATTTCTGGAGCTGTAAATTTAAATGATTATACCGCTGTCATCTGGACATTAGGTGACGAATCTACAACAGATGAAACTTTTTCAACTGCAGAGCAAGCCTTAGTAAAAACATACTTAGAAAATGGTGGTAACCTTTTAGTTACCGGTGATGAATTAGGTTGGGATCTTTCAAATAAAGGTTCTACGGCTGATAAAGCTTTTTATGCCAATTATTTAAAAGCCATTTATGTAGATGATGGTGCCACAAGTTACAATCCAGCTTCAGGTGTAACCTCTTCAATTTTAAATGGTAAAACCATTAATTTCAATACTGAAGAATACACAACTTCATACCCTGATGCCATAAATACCAATGGCGGATCTGTAGTCTTAAATTATGCACAGTCTGGTAAAATGGGCGGTGTCTATTATCAAGGTAATTTTGGAAGCTCTTCAACTGGAGGCTCTGTACTTTACTTATCATTCACTTTAGAAACTTCTCCATTGGCTGACATGACCGATGTGATTTCTGCATTTTTAGGACAACTCGTTTCTACACCAAATGAAGCCCCAATAGCTATTGCAGATGCTGTACAAACATTAGAAGACAACATGAAAATTATTGATGTCCTTGCAAATGATACTGATACAAATAATAATATTGACCCTGCTACTATTGTACTACAAACGAATCCTACTAACGGTACTGCTGTGGTCGCTAATAACAAAGTAACCTACACTCCACTTACAGGATATTTTGGTAGTGATAGTTTTACCTATACCGTAAAAGATACTGATGGTGCTGAGTCTAATACTGCTACTGTTTCTATTACAATTTCAGAAAACAACCCTGGAACTCCTGTCACTTCAGAAGCTGACCCAAATCACCCAAAACGCGATATGCGTGGGGTTTGGATTTCAACTGTTGCAAATTTAGATTGGCCCTCGTCAGCATCAGCATCAAGTGCAAGTCAAAAAAATGAATTGATTGCCATGTTAGACGATTTTAAAGCCAAAGGAATTAATAGCTTATTCTTTCAAGTAAGGCCTGCAAGTGATGCCTTATACGACTCTAATATAGATCCGTGGTCACACTTCTTAACAGGTACTCAAGGTACTGCTCCTTCTCCATTTTACGACCCTTTAAGCTTTATTACTACTGAGGCTCATAATAGAGGAATGGAACTGCAT
>Ga0256834_1000904_pt1 | contig 20971 bp, 15 predicted proteins | sample 4281140metaG_FD_190536 | JGI IMG/M metagenome (GOLD analysis project Ga0256834, IMG submission 190536) | Hydrothermal vent microbial communities from East Pacific Rise, Pacific Ocean - 4281-140 | ecosystem: Environmental > Aquatic > Marine > Hydrothermal vents | place: Pacific Ocean: East...
CTCGTGCCTCATCAGAAACCTTAGCCCCTGCTAACATGCGAGCTAATTCTTCTTGGCGCTGTTTAATATTTAATTGCCTAACATTGGTGCACATATTTTCATCTATCATTTGCTTTTCAATTAATATATGGATATTTGCTCGTGCCGCAACTTGTGGTGCGTGGGTGATTGAGAAAACTTGCACATTTTCAGCTAAGCGTGCCAATCTACGCCCAATCGCATCGGCAACTGCACCGCCAACACCACTATCAATTTCATCAAAAATTAAAACAGGGGCAGATCCCTTTTCAGCCAACACAACTTTAAGTGCTAATAAAAACCGAGATAATTCACCTCCCGATGCAACTTTTAATAGTGGGCCAGCATTTGTTCCCGGATTAGTTTGCACGTGAAAGGCAATATTATCAAAACCAGAGAGTGAGATTTTACCCTGCTCTATTTTATGTTCAACCATAAATTTCGCCGCCCCTAATTTTAGATCTGGCAATTCTTTTTCTACTGCTTTTTCTAGCAGACTAGCGGTTTTTGTACGTTTTTCACTAAGTTTCGTTGCAATCCCTATATAATTATCATGCGCTTTTTTTGCAGCTGTTTTTAGCTTAACTAACTCACTCTCACCACTTTCAAGTTGCTTTAATTCAGCTTCATATTTTTCAAGAATTTGCGGCAATTGCTCAACACTCACATGATGTTTTCTAGCCGTCTCACGCAAAGAAAAAAGCCGATCTTCAATATTTTCAAGCTCATTGGGATCAAAGTTCAAATCATGTTTTAATGTTTCAAGAGCCTCGCTTGTTCTATCTAGGGATAGGAGCGCATTATCAAGCGCTTCAATTATCGGTGAGAACAGGCCAGCCTCATCATTTTTTCTTGATAATTTTCGCATCAATGAAGCAAGTGCAGGGGCAGGTGCATTTTTCCTATGTAATATTTCATCAATATCTTTAATATCACTAGCAGCTTTTTCAAGCTGCATTAATCTTTGGCGTTGCTCGCTTAGTGCCTTATCCTCCCCTCCCTCTAAAGCCAAATTACTAAGCTCCTCTACTACATGGCGAGCATATTCCTCATCTTGCTTGGCTTTTTCAATTTTTGCAATTTGTCTATTTAGCTTTTCCTCTACTTCTACTAATTCCTCATGCGCTTGTTGTACCTTTATGCTCAATAGATTTAGAGCACCAAAATCATCAAGCGCTTTACGGTGCGTTGCAACATCAATTAGCGCTCTATCATCGTGCTGCCCGTGAATTTCTATTATTTTTGAGCCTATTTTTTGCAAAAGAGATGCAGAAACTGGCTGGTCATTGATAAAGGCACGGGTGCGCCCATCGCTATATTGCACACGCTTTAAGATTAATTGCTCGCTATATTCAAGTTGCGCTTCTTTAAGAATAGAAAAAGCCAAATGATTGTCAGGCAAAAATATTTCAGCAACAACAAAGCCGCTTTTCTGCCCCTTACGTACAAGCGAAAGATCCCCCCGCCCACCAAGAGCCAAAGTTAAAGCGTCGAGAAGAATTGATTTACCTGCACCCGTTTCACCGCTTAATACCGTTAATCCGCTAGATAATTCCAAATCCAAACGCTCGATTAAAACGATATTATTTATTGATAAAGCACTAAGCATGACTACCTAATTTAGTGTTTAACCGTTCTGCTTGAACAGATCAGCATCTATAACTTCTGGGGTTAATCCTTGAGATTGTAACAGGTTGTATGCTGATTGATACCATTGGCTTGAAGAATAATTATGCCCTAAAATAGCAGCAGAAGTACGAGCCTCATTTATTAGCCCAAGAGAAAGGTAACTTTCAACTAACCGAAATAAAGCTTCTTCAATATGAGTCGATGTTTCATATTTTTGTACAACTTCTTTGAAACGGTTTATTGATGCTAGATATTTCTTGTTTCCTTGATAATAACGGCCAACAGACATTTCTTTGCCCGCTAATTGATCATATGCCACCCGCAGGCTCTCACGTGCATCATCGCTATATTTTGACTTTGGATAAGTGCTAACTAATAGTTGTAATGTGTCGATTGCATCTTGGGCTAATTGCTGATCACGAGTTATATCTTTAATTTGCGCATAATAAGAAGTGCCCTTCAGATATAATATATAAGCTGTCTCTTTTGAATTCGGGTATAGCGCTAAATAACGATCGGCCGCCAAAACTGCATCAGGATATTTTCCTGTTCTAAAATTAGCATAAACTGTCATCAATTTAGCTTTTTCAGCAAACTCAGAAAACGGATGCTGGCGTTCTAATTTCGCTAATGACTTTAGAGCTGTTTGGAAATATTGCCTATCCATATCATCAAGTGCACTTTGGTATAGTGTTTGAGGTGGAATAATTTCTTCTTGAGTGATTTTTGGAGGGCCAAACAGATTAAAGCCAGCACAGGCACTAAGGCTAAAAATAGCTAAACTGACAATTACTATTCGAAACAAGCGATTTGCACTATTTATAATTATTTCTTTGCTCACAAAATGTCCTGCTCTTATAAAATTTCTAGATTATCAAATGCGCTTTAATTGTAAAATGGTTCAAAACTGTGACACAAATAACTTTTTCTTTATCCAACAGAGCGTAAAAACGATTCTACTTTAAGGCCTTCAGGTAAATCATCAAGTGCATCAAATGAAAGTGGTAATTTATCAGCGCTAACAATTTCGTAACTTGCTTCTGTCGCAAACATGCTTTTAAGAACTTGAGAGTTTAATTTATGACCGCCCTTATAAGATCTAAAGCGTCCATAAATTGGCAGACCCCCAAGCGCTAGATCACCAATAGCATCAAGTAATTTATGACGCACAAACTCATCTTCAAATCGCAAACCCTCTTTATTCTGAATTCCATTTTCATCAATAGCTATAGAATTTTCTAATGACGAGCCAAGAGCATGTCCTCCTTGACGCAGAACTTTGGCTTCTTCAACAAAGCCAAAAGTACGAGCTCTTGCTATTTTTTCAACATATAATCGTGGTGTCCAATCAAATATCATTCTTTGGCGGCCAATAAAATCATTGTCAAAATCAATTTCTAAATCAAGAACACGCCCATTATATGGCTCAAGAGCTGCAAACGAATCATTATTTCGAACTGTTACTGCTCGTAATATTTTTATAAATTTACGCTTCTCTGTTTGAAACTTTAGTCCAGCTTGCATAATGCCTTCAACAAAAGGCATAGCACTTCCGTCAAGTATTGGGCATTCAGGGCCATCAATAGTAATTAAAGCATTATCTATACCAAGCCCACTAAGTGCAGAAACAACATGCTCAACCGTTGCAGCATTAATCGAATTATCCAAATCAAGCGTTGTGCATAATGTAGTGCTTGAAATTCTTGAATAATGAACGCTTACAGGATCTGTCTTTGTGCCATCATCTAGAATTCTACAAATATGCAAACCACTACCAGCACCATACGGTTCAATCAATAGAGTAACAGGTTGTCCCGAATGCACCCCAAAGCCACTAAACTCAATAGGCTTACATATTGTGCATTGACGTGCTGATATCCTGTTCATGCTGATACTGCCCCTAAAACTCATTTACAATTCTAAACAATCTAAATTACATAAACTAAAAAACCCCAATGCGAAACCCGCATTGGGACTTCTAATCAATTATTTTTAGGTTTTAACCGCGTTTTCGCAAAAAAGAAGGGATTTCAAGATGTTCTTTTTTCAACTGTTGCATATTTGCACGCCCATGAGCGTCTAAATCGCCAGAACTTCCTTGTGTCTGTGGACGTGAGGAACGGACATTACCCGACTCAATAGCGCTTTGAGCATCAGAATCATCCATATTATGAGAATTCTTGTTTTCCTCGCTTGATCCAATACTTAACCCAACATTAGATGCTATTCGCTTAAAAAACGCCCTTGGGGAATTGGCTTGTGGTTTTTCTTGCAAAGTTTTTTGAGCTACCATTGGCAACTCGTCAGTACGTGGCATTCTTCTTGCCACATTTGGCCTTGCTGGGTTTGCCATTGTATGAGACGAAGGCATAGGAATTTCTTGATTAATAGGAGTATCATCCATTGGCTCAAGCGCCTGAGCTTGCGGATAGTATTTTTCTACCATCACGTCACTGTTTTTGTCACTGGTTGATAATTGCTCTTCCATCTCATTTAATGCGCTAGAGACTGCGCCTTTTGCTATAACATCAATATCATTAGTTTGAGTAGTAATTTTAGTTATAGTTTCTCTTGTATTATCAATTTCTCTTGCATTATCTTTAACAGATAAGACACGCTCAGGATTTGGCTGATGTGGATCCATAGCCTGCACCATTGCCGCCTCTGTTCCAGTTGCAACAACTGAAACACGAATTTCACCATTTAAGCTATCATCAAATGTTGCACCGAGAATAATATTAGCATCACTATCTACTTCTTCACGAATACGACTTGCAGCCTCATCAACCTCATAAAGCGTCATATCTTTGCCGCCAGTTATAGAAATCAATAGGCCTCTTGCACCCTGCATTGAAACATCATCAAGCAAAGGATTAGCAATAGCTGCTTCTGCGGCATGGCGAGCTCTATCTTCACCACTTGCCTCACCAGTACCCATCATTGCTTTACCCATACCACGCATAACTGCCCGAACATCAGCAAAATCAAGATTAATAAGGCCATCTTTGGTCATTAAATCTGTAATACAAGCAACACCAGAAAACAGCACTTCGTCAGCCATTGCAAACGCATCTGCAAATGTTGTCTTTTCATTTGCTACTCGAAACAGGTTTTGGTTTGGAATAACAATTTGCGTATCAACATAACGGTGTAATTCATCAATTCCATCATCAGCTAAGCGCATACGGCGATTGCCTTCAAACTGAAATGGCTTTGTAACAACCCCTACTGTCAAAATACCCTGCTCACGTGCCGCTCTCGCAACAACAGGGGCTGCACCTGTACCAGTACCGCCACCCATTCCAGCAGTAATAAACACCATGTGCGAACCGCTTAAATGATCATTAATCTCGTCAAAGCTCTCCTCAGCTGCGGCTTCCCCAACTTCTGGATGCGAGCCTGCACCAAGACCTTCGGTTACATCAACGCCAAGCTGAATAATGCGCTGTGCCTTTGATAAGGTGAGTGCTTGAGCATCAGTATTTGCAACGACAAACTCAACTCCTTGCAATCCAGAATTAATCATATTGTTTACAGCGTTGCCACCAGCCCCACCAACACCAAACACGGTGATTCGAGGTTTTAGTTCTTGTACGTCAGGAATTTGCAGGTTAATTGTCATTTCAGACCTCATTTGTGGTAATTACTATATATAAAATAGCAGTTAATTCGTTAACCCAACGCTAACAATTACAAGGAAACTGTTAATTTTTGTGCATTTTAGAAAAAAACAAAGACTTAAATTCATAGTTCATTAGCCATAATAAGCACTAGCAACCTAAACTTATTCTATAAAGTTCTCTTTTAATCTATTGATTACACGTGACAAATAACCACCAGAACCCATAAGTGTCTTATTTTGGTTTTGCGCCACAAATTCATGCTGACATATTTGCGGATAAACTAACATTCCAGCTATTGTTGAAAAAGCGGGCCCTTTTGCCGCTTCTGGAAGGCCTGCGATGCCCATTGCACGTCCTTTTCGAACGTGTCGTGACAACATTCTTTGCCCCAATTCCGTCAAACCGGTTAATTCACTTGCTCCACCTGTGAACACGAATCTACGGCCAGCAACGTCCATCATTCTTGCATTTGCTATTTTTTCTCGCACCCCATTAAGTATTTCTTCAATACGAGGACGAACGATGCGGGTTATATTAGAGCGGGCAATAGCATTTGGGCTATTTTCTTCGCTCATACCAATGGGCATAATAGGAATTAATTCTCTCTCGTCATTTTGCCCCGGTAAAACACTGGCATAAAGGGTTTTTATTCTTTCTGCATCATCAATAGAGATAGAAAGCTGACGTGCGATATCCATAGTGATTTGCTGACCGCCAATCGGCAAAACATCAGCAAAAACCAAGTGACCTTCAAAAAATACGCTTATAGCGGTAGTTGCGCCACCGAAATCAATACATGCAACGCCTAAATGCGCTTCATCATCAACCAAAGCGCCTAATCCGCTTGCATAAGGAGTGGCAACAAATGCCTGAACTTGCAAATGACATCTATTAAGCACTAATTCTATATTTCGCAGAACCAAAGTATTTGCACTCACAATAGCAACGTCAACTCCAAGGTGCTCACCAACCATGCCGTAAGGCTCAGCTACATTGCGCTGTCCATCAAGAGAAAACCCTATTGGAAGTGCATGAATAATTGTGCGTTTTGGCTCAACAGAAACTTCATTTACAGCTTCAAACACACGAGATAAGTCTGATTTTTCGACTTCTTGCCCATCGAGTGCAACATTAGCGCTTAGAGTTTGTGAAGACAGATCGCCTGAACTGACATTGATAATAATTGATTCTATTGTTAGGCCTGCTTTTTTTTCAGCTTCACTTAGCACAAAGCGAATAGATTTTTCTGCTAAATCAAGATCGCTAATCATTCCACTCTCGACGCCAGCCGATGGACCATAACCAAAACCAATAACTTCAGGCTCATGCGTTCTCTCACGTAGCGCCTGACCTTTTAGGCGGGGCACAAGGCGAGCAATGGTACAACATATTTTTGTTGAACCAATATCAAGTACCGAAACAAGACGAGTGCGACCCTTTTCTATCGGCCGTAATCTTGCACTCATTTGCTCACTAATCATATTATTACCCAAACTAATTTAGTCCCTATTGCGTATTATTATCGTCTCTATTTATAAGACGAACTACTAATGAACCTGTAATACGCAAATCAATTAGATTTATATCTTTATCAAATATTGAATATTCTTTTTGATAACCTGCTAACAGGCTCAATGCTTTTTCTAGGCCAACTTCTGGTAATTGCACTCTTAAACCATTATCGAAAATCAAATCCCACCTTCTATCAGCTATACGACTTAGGGCGATTAAACCATTCTCTATTCTTGCATATTCACTTAAAATACTAATAAGGGAATAAGCATCATCTGCTGCGCCCTGACCAATAATTAATGGCAAACTATTATCTGTTTCACTTGTAGAAATCGCTAATTTTTTACCTGTTTTGCCAATGAAATAAGTTTCGCCGCCAACACGCCAACGGGCAACAGGCTCAATTTCAATAACATTAACAATTAGTTGTGAGGGAAAGGACTTTCTAATACTTACTTCAAAAATTGCAGGTAACTCAAGTATGCGCTCCCTTGCCGCTTGGGCATCAAATGTAAGTGTGGAGCTTTTATTATCAATTTTAAGAGCGCTTAAAATTTGTTCTTCATTTGTTAGTACTTGACCCTCTATTTGCACTTCTTTAATTCCTAAGCCAAGCCCAGCAAGTTGGCCTGATATGAATGAGACAGAACTATCTGTAAATTTAGAAATTTCATTACGAGATTGATATAGGAACGATATTACAATCAGGCTCAATATAATAAAGACTAATCTTTTTATTATGGCTTTATATAGAATATAAAATTGATTTATCTCTATCAAAAATTTTGGAGTTTTCTTGCGCCTAGCTTTATTACCTACCTGTTGCAACTCGCATCCTCCACGATCCAACTTACCAACTCAATGAAATCGTGGCCAGAATGTGCAGCAATCTCTGGCACTAGAGAGGTTTTGGTCATTCCCGGTTGCGTATTTATTTCCAGACAAACCAACTCGCCCTCATCACCGCCAAAATCATTATAACGAAAATCAGCCCTTGTTACGCCCTTACAACCAAGCGCCTTATGAGCGTTTAGACTTAGGCTTTGAACTTTATCATAGATTTTTTGTGGAATAGAAGCTGGAATTATATGTTTTGATCCATGTTCTTCATATTTCGCTTCATAATTATAAAAATGCAAATCAGTAATAATTTCTGTAACTGCGAGCGCCACATCACCCATCACCGCACAAGTAAGCTCTTTTCCCGGAATATAGCGCTCAACCATTAGCATTTCACCACCCTGCCACTCAGCACCTAATATTTCTTGTACTGGGTGAGCATTTTCATCTTTAACTAGAAAAATACCAACGCTTGAACCTTCATTAACCGGTTTAACCACATAAGGGGGCTTCATAAGATGATGTCCGCCAATTTGCGAACGGTGAGCAATAATATGATTAGCAATAGGAATACCATTTGCCTTAAACAGCGTTTTTGATTGATGTTTATCCATCGCCAAAGCAGAAGCCAAAACGCCTGAATGGGTGTAGGGGATTTCGAGAATTTCAAGTAAACCTTGAATAGTACCATCTTCGCCATATCGACCATGCAACGCATTAAAAACTACGTCAGGATTTAGCTCAACTAATTTAGAAGCAATATTTCTATCAACATCAATTTCACTCACATCATAGCCAGCTTCCCGCAAAGCATTGGCACAAGCTATTCCACTATCAAGAGAAACTTCACGCTCCACCGATAGCCCTCCTTTTAGAAGTGCAACTTTTTTAGACATTTTATCTCCTACCCTAAGATTGCCAAAATATCGCAAGTTAAGAATATCTACGTTATCTTAAACATAAAAACTAAAGCAATGATAAATAGAACTAAACCTTACCAGTGAAAACATCACCATCTAAAAACTCTTTTATCTTTTTTTCTGGCGCAAAATTCCCCATGCGCCGAATTTCCCACTGCAACTCAACACCAGAATTTTCTCGCACACGATTGCGCACCGTTTCACCGAGCAATTCAATATCATGTGCACTTGCATCACCAAGATTTAGCAAAAAATTACAATGTAATTCTGAAACTTGCGCATTGCCTATTCTTAAACCCCGACAGCCTGCACTATCAATTAATTTCCAGCTTGAATGCCCCTTGGGGTTCTTAAAAGTTGAGCCGCCTGTGCGAGATTTTACAGGTTGCGAGCCTTCTCTTTTATCAGTTATTTCTTGCATTTGTGCTTTTAATATTTGTGCATCGCCTGCAAACCCCTGATATATCGCAGACGTAAAAACCACCCCATCAGGAGCGTTAGATTTACGGTATTTATAATTCATGTCTTTATTGTTTAGAGTAATGAGATCACCCTGCCGAGTTACACCACTAAGACTAAGCATTGTGTCTTTTGTTTCAGTGCCATAACAACCAGCATTCATATATAGAGCGCCACCAATCCCGCCCGGAATTCCACGATAAAAGGTCAAGCCGTCTATGCCTGCTTCTGCTGCTACCTTGGCAACTCTAACATCTGGATTTGCTGCCCCAACCTCAATTTTATAATCGTTCAGAACTTCTATATTACCAAAGCCACGAGCTGAGAGTTTAATCACCACACCATCAATCCCGCCATCTCTTATTAGGAGATTTGAGCCAAGCCCTATTACGGTCACTTTAATTTTTGCATCAAGGTTTTTTAGAAAAAACTGCAAATCCTCAATGTCTTTTGGTTGAAAAAATAAATCAACTGCCCCACCAACCCGAAACCAGCTTATTTCAGACATTTTTTGATTAACAATTAGGCGACCACGAACACCGTCTATCCATGCACCAAATTTTAACGAAATATCTTCATTAGACATAATTAGTCCTTACAATGTTTTGCTAATTCCTGAGGAAAATCATTTGCCCATTGCGTTATATTTCCAGCCCCCAAAAACACCACATAATCACCCTCATTTGCCTTTTCGCTAATTATTTTTGCTATTTCATCTGGATCTTGAATAACACTAACATCTCTATGCCCTGAAGCACGGATATTTCGAGCTAAATCAACATGGCTTGCGCCTTTTATTGGCTCTTCTCCTGCGGCAAAAACTGGCGCTACAATTACACTGTTTGCATCATTAAAACAGGCAGAAAACTCATCAAATAAATCATTCAGGCGAGAATAACGATGTGGTTGCATAATAGCTATGACATTATTTTTTGTTGATTGTCTGGCAGCCTTTAATACCGAAGATATTTCTACTGGGTGATGCCCATAATCATCAATAATTACTATGCCATTTACCTCGCCAACTTTGGTAAAGCGACGATTAACCCCTGCAAAATTCTTTAAGCCATCACGAATTGCCTCTTCGCTAACACCTAATTGATCTGCAACGGCAATCGCTGCTGTTGCGTTCATAACATTGTGCAAACCGGGCATAGGTAATTCAATATTCTTTATTGTATGCTCTTGCTTGGTAATTCTATCACGTAATTCAACATCAAATCTTGATATGCCATTTTCATTTCTTAAATTGCTCAAGCGCACGTCAGATTGCGGGTTTTGTCCATAAGTAATTACTCGCCTATCTGTTATTTCACCAACTAAAGCTTGCACTTCTTTATGGTCAAGACACATGACAGCAAAGCCATAAAAGGGCACATTTTCTATAAAATTCTCAAAGGCATTTTTTAGCTCGCCAAAGCTGCCGTAATGATCTAAATGCTCTGGATCAATATTAGTTACCACCGCAACATCAGCTGGTAATTTAACAAATGTGCCATCGCTTTCATCGGCTTCAACCACCATCCAATCGCCTTTTCCCTCACGAGCATTCGTGCCATAAGCATTAATAATACCGCCATTAATAACTGTTGGATCCATGTTGCCTGCATCAAGCAACGCTGCAACAAGTGAAGTTGTTGTGGTTTTTCCATGTGTGCCGCCAATCGCAACACAGTTCTTAAAACGCATAATTTCGGCAAGCATTTCAGCTCGGCGAACAATAGGCAAACCAGCACGTCTTGCCGCTCTTAATTCTGGATTATCTTTTTTAATAGCCGAAGAAATAACAACAACTGCTGCGTCTTTAATATTTTTTGCGTTTTGCCCAATTTCAACCTCTATGCCCATTTTTTGCAAACGCTTAACGTTCGAGCTCAAAGATAAATCAGACCCTCGAACAGTGTAATTTTGCCCATGCAAAATTTCTGCAATTCCACTCATGCCAATTCCGCCAATCCCAACAAAATGTACTGGCCCAATATCGCGTGGCATTTTCATAGATATTTTTCCTAACTATTTTTTAGTTTTAATAATATTCTCTGCCAAATCAGCCAATCGCTCAACTGCCTTTGGCTGACCTAGCGATTTTGACTTATTTGCAGCATCATTTAACAACTCTGGCTCTAAAAACAACTCTTCAAGTTGTTTGGCAAGAGATTGCGGTGAAATATTGTCCTGTTCAACAACCCAACCACCACCAACCGATTCGATAAAGGCAGCATTGTTAGCCTGATCGCCATCAAGTGATCCGGGTAATGGAATTAAAATTGCGGGCCGGCCTAATACTGTTAATTCAGAAACTGACGATGCTCCCGACCTAGAAATAACCAAATGCGAATCAGCCATTCTCTCAGGCAAATCATCAAAAAACTCGGATAGTTCAACATTTACTTTAGCACTTTTATAGATAGAAGTAACTCGCTCAAGATCTTCAGGGCGACATTGTTGCGTAATTTCTAATCGCTTTCTTAATTGCTCAGGAAGCAAAATAATAGCTGGCGGTATTAAATCTGAAAACACCCTCGCCCCTTGCGACCCCCCAAACACTAATAGACGTATTTTGCCACTCTCACCTAACTTAGAATAAGCTAATTCACTTGCCGCTTTTCGCACCCTATCTCTAACAGGATTACCAGTTACAATCTGCATAATACTATATCGCTCTGCATAAGCGGTATATTCAAAACTAAGCGCCATCACTTTTGCAAGTCTTGCTAATGCCCTATTAGCCCTACCAAGAACTGCATTTTGCTCGTGTAAAATTCCTTTTATTCCCATCAATGATGCAGCAAGAAATGATGGAAAAATCGGATACCCACCAAAGCCTATTACTATATCTGGTTTTATTTTTTTTAGCTTTTGCCAAGCAGTAAAAAGCCCACCTAAAATGACAAAGCCTGCTCTAATGAATTTTATCGGATTTGCTAATGATGGCGTTGCTGATGGCACAATATAAGTTTGCTTTGCTGGGAAATTTTCACCATAGGCTGATACTCGTTCATCACTCATCAAATGAATTTCGTGCCCACGTCTCTCTAATTCTTGCGCCAGCGCCATTGCAGGAAATAAATGCCCTCCAGTTCCACCGGCCATTAAAACGATTTTGCTCATGCTCTTTATTCTTGTCGCCGTTGGTCGCTACGCTCCCGACCCCGACACCCCCGCCGTTTGTTCTTTTTCCATTTTATAATCTTGCTTGGTTGCTCTTTTTATTCTTGTCGTCATTGGTCACTACATTCTTTCTTGCGTTCCCGCCACGCAGGCTGCCCGACCCCGCTTGTCCGCCGAAGCCCTTGTCGCCCGAAGCTCGAAGAGCGTAGGGGGATTGGCGTAGGGGGAACACCCCCGCCTTCTCTATCCTTGTCGCCGTCATTCGCTTCGCTCATTTCCCCGACACCCCCGCCATTTTATTATTCCCTTTTTGATAAGGTGGTAATCCCGAGAGCAATCTTTCATGCGGTTTTTTTCTTGTTAAGCTCAACAATATTCCCATTGAAAAAGCAATTGCTAACATTGAAGTTCCTCCATAAGAAACAAAAGGTAACGTCATGCCTTTTGAGGGCATAAGATTTAGATTTACTGCTAAATTTATAATTGATTGCAACCCGAATTGAATAGCCAAAATACTAGCTCCAAGACGTGCAAACAATCCTGTTTGATTTTGTGCGTTGCTCAATGATCTAATAATAATAAAGCCAATTAAAGAAGCCAACATTAAAGAAAATATAATTCCAAATTCACCAGCCGCCGCTGAAAAAACATAATCGGCATGAGCGTCAGGAATATAGTTTTTAGCAGTAGCTTCACCCGGTCCCCGACCAAACCACCCACCCTCAAGCAATGATTGCAATGCCTTTTCTACTTGATAAGAAGGGCCACCACTCCTCTGATTTATAAACCCATCTATTCGCCTTGCAAAATGAGGAAAGAACAAATATGCGCCAAAACCCGAAGTAGCACTAACCCCAAAAAGCAGAAAAATCCAAAACCATGATAGACCAGCAAGAAATAATAGAGCAAAAAATGTTACGCCAACTAAAAATGATTGACCTAAATCTGGTTGCATTAAGAGCGGAATAATTATTAACCCTGCTAAAATGAAAGAAATTATTTTCCCTGGCACTTCCTTTTGTTGCATAGATAAAGAAAACAACCATGCCGCTATAAGTGCGTAACTTGGCTTAATAAATTCTGATGGTTGAATTGATTGCCCAAAAATTATAATCCAGCGACTAGCTCCATTCGCTTCAAACCCAATAAATGGCGTTGCCCAAAGTAGAATTAAAGAACCAACAAATGTGAATAATGCAGCAAATCGAGCCAAGCGCTCATTTAGCAATGATGCGCCAATAAGAACAATAATGGTTGGTATAAAGAAAACAATATGACGCATAACAAAGTGATATGGCGAATAACCAAGCCGAACGGCAACTGGAGGACTAGCAGCAAAAGATAATGCCACACCAACCAGCAATAGCGCAATTAACGCTGCTAAGAGTGTTCTATCTATCGTCCACCACCATTCGGCAATGAGGGTTTTTTTCTCACGTGAAAACATAATAATTGCAAACTAAAGCAAGATAGTTAAGAGGCTGTTTGCAAAACCAAGAATGAATAAGATTATTTTTACTCTTTTGTAAATTTATTTTGCTAGGCAATGTAATTATTGTTAGCCTATGATTTATCAAAAAACATATCCATAATTACTGGGTAGCAGGCGTTGTTCCTTCATCTTTATTTTGACGAATTTGCTCAGCTCTATCTTGTAATTGCTGCTCAAGTGCATTTGTGCCTGTTGATTGCTCTCTAAATTGATCAAAAGTGAGAGCAGAATCAGAATCATAAACAGAAGTAAAACCTGCGAGATTAATATTCACCACTAGATCTTTATTTCGCTGAGTTTTTGCAGAAAGCGACAGTTTAGCGCCTTTTCTCAAACTATTTACATAATTCTCATTAATTACAAGCTGTGAAGTGCATGATACTTTATCGCAAAGCACAAATGGCACTCTAATTGGCTTGCCGCCATCAATTTGCCAAACCATATTAAAAGGCAATAAAACACCTAAAGGAACAGCTGCAACAGCTAATAATTTACTTTCTTGCCCCGGATCATTACGCAACATGAATGAGCCAAAAAACTGCCCATTTTGCAAAACTATTTGGCGCATAATACAGGCTTTTTCACCATTATCTAACGGTTCGCATATTTTTAGCCAATTATCTTCAGGTTTTGGTGCTGATGACAAGCTTGTCTCAGTTGCCTCAATTTTTTCTTCTGTTTTTTCTTGTGCGAATGCTGCACTTGAAAAGCTAACAAGGGCCACACTTAAAAGTCCATTCAGCAATATTTTCTTTAACTTCATCTTTAATCCTAAAATTTGGCTATTTATTGTTGTTATAATAAAAACATATCTCTTAACAAGTCTGAAATTTTGGCAACAAAATGACCAAAAGGGTTTTCTAAATGATTATCTTCAAACAAAAACATTATTTGTAGCTTATTGCGTCATTTTTACCATTTTGGCAAGTATAGATGCAACTCCTAGCAATCTATCTTCTGCTTTTGGCCAATCTCGAGAAAACACCAGCTTTTGATCTGGCCTTAAGCGCACTAATTGCGTTGGGTCGGATATTAACTTAACTAGTGCTGTTGGATTGGGAAATTCATTGTTCCTAAGCGTTAAAATGGCTCCTTTTGGCCCTGCATCTATTTTTTCTACATTTGCTTGGCGGCACAAGGATTTTACTAGGACGACTTTTAATAGTGCCCTCACCTCTTCTGGCAAAGAGCCAAACCTATCTATTAGTTCAGCACCAAAATCATCAATTTCCTCAGCGGTACTTAAATCACCAAGTCGCCGATAAAGCTGCATTCTTACTGGTAAATCTTTGACATAATTCTCTGGTATCATAATGGGCATTGAAAGCGAGATTTGCGGCGACCATTCATTTTCTTCATTTTTATCAGTCTGCCCTGAGCGCAATGCCGCCACAGCATCCTCTAACATTGCTTGATAAAGCTCAAAGCCAACTTCTCTAATGTGCCCCGATTGCTCATCGCCAAGCAAATTGCCAGCGCCACGAATATCAAGATCATGGCTTGCTAATTCAAAGCCAGCCCCTAAATGTTCAAGCGATTGTAATACTTCAAGCCGCTTTTGCGCATTATCCGTTAGTTTTTTGTCCACCGGCACGGTAAATAGAGCATAGGCTCGAACTTTTGAGCGCCCAATGCGCCCTCTTATCTGATAGAGTTGCGCGAGGCCAAATTGATCTGCCCGATGCACAATTAAAGTATTGGCATTGGGAATATCTAAACCTGATTCTACAATGGAGGTTGAAACTAGCACATCGAACTTGCCATCATAAAAAGCATTCATAATATCATCAAGTTCATTGGCGTTCATTTGCCCATTAGCCACCATAAATTTAACTTCTGGCACTTGCTCGCTTAAAAAGCGTGATATTTTCCCCTGATCTTTAATACGTGGCACAACATAAAAACTCTGCCCACCTCGATATTTTTCACGTAATAGTGCTTCCCTTACGCTTAAACTATCAAACGGCATAACGAAGGTGCGAATTGCCAACCTATCAACTGGTGGTGTTGCCAATAAAGACAGATCCCGCACACCCGTTAGCGCTAATTGCAAGGTGCGTGGAATTGGCGTTGCGCTAAGCGTTAGTACATGCACATTGCTTTTCAGCTCTTTTAGTCTTTCTTTATGGCCGACACCAAAATGTTGTTCCTCATCAATAATCAACATGCCTAAATCACGAAATTCTATTGTTTTAGCTAAAAGCGCATGTGTGCCAATAACAATGTCAATTGAGCCGTCTGACAAACCCTTTTTATTGGCCTTTAATTGTGCGCTTGGAACTAATCTTGAAAGCTGAGCAATATTTATTGGTAATCCTGCAAAGCGATCGCTAAAGGTTTTATAATGTTGGCGAGCCAGCAAAGTGGTTGGCACAACTAGCGCCACTTGCTTGCCCGACAAAGCCATAGCAAATGAGCCACGCAAGGCAATTTCAGTCTTTCCAAAACCAACATCACCACACACCAAGCGATCCATCACCTTGCCAGAGGTTAGGTCATCTAAAACATTATCAATCGCTACTAATTGATCCTCAGTTTCATCAAATAAGAACCTAGCCACAAATTCATCATAAGCCCCAGCGTGCATTGATATGGGAGAAGCAGAGCTCATCTCACGCTTAGCAGCTATTCTTATTAGCTGCTCCGCCATATCTTTTATACGCTTTTTAAGTTTGGCCTTTTTTGCCTGCCAAGCCCCAGTGCCAAGCCTATCTAATGTTGCCCCTGCTTGCTCTGACCCATAGCGAGAGAGCAGTTCAATATTTTCAACAGGCAAATAAAGCCTATCATTTTTGGCATATTCAATTTCAACGCAATCATGCGGCGCACCAGTAACATTTATAGCCTTAAGACCAATAAAACGCCCAATACCGTGATCTACATGCACCACTAAATCATTGGGCGATAGCGCACTAGCTTCAGTTAGAGCATCAGAACTTTTGCGTTTTTTACGTGCTCTAATTAAGCGCTCACCAAGAATATCTTGCTCAGATAAAACCAATAAGTCTTTACTCTTAAAGCCAGTTTCAAGCCCCAAAACAAGTAAAGAAACCACACCAATCTTTGCACTCTTTGCCTGATGATAATTCTCAGCCAAACCGATGTTTTTTAGGCCGTGATCAGCTAGCACTTGCGCCATTCTTTCACGAGAGCCCTCACTCCAGCAGGTGAGAATGATTTTTCGCTTATTTTCAATCTCTTTATTAATTAACTCAATTAGTGAATTGAAAATATTGCTATTTTCCTTTGCTCTCTGTGCCGCAAAAGAAGGTGCAATAGCTGCGCCCATATCTTTTTTTATTATTGAATTATCAGGGCTTGCAAATGGAGATATCTGAATTAGCTTATTATCACCAAATATTTGTTGTTTTTTCGCATCTATCTCATAAAGCAATTCAGGTTTGATGGCATTATAGGGAATAGTTTCACTAGCGATTGCTGCATTTGGTGTTTTGCTTCTAGCTTCATAATAATCAATTATTTGTTTTTGGCGCTCATTATATGCCAACATTGTTTGGTCATCAAAAATAAATGGCGCATCACCACAATAATCAACTAACCTATCTAAATTCTCATAAAAAAACGGCAACCAATGCTCCATTCCCATAAATCTTTGCGAGGCGCTAATCGCATTATAAAGTGGGTCAGCCATTCTAGTTTGGTTGAAATTCACTCTAAAATTTTTCCTAAATCTCTCTATGATTTCTTCGTTTAATACAATCTCGCTCATCGGTACTAAAGATATAGAATTTAGGTTATTATTTGTACGCTGGGTTTGCTGGTTAAAATTTCTAATTGTCTCTAACACTGATCCAAAAAAATCAAACCTAATGGGTTGCTTTTGCCCTGCTGAAAATAAATCAATTATACCACCACGAACCGCATATTCACCGCTTTCACGCACCGTTGGCACACGCAAATATCCGTTCATATTTGCCCATTTAATAATATCTTCGCTATCTATTATTTCACCAACCTTTGCCATAAATGACATTGATTTTACTATGGCTTTTGGTGGTAATTTTTGAATGAGGGCATTTGCAGTGCTTAAAACAATAGCGCCCTGAGTTGCATCATTTGCAAGTTCTGATAAAGCGCTCATTCTGGCAGCAATAGAAACCATATTTGGCGACACCCTATCATAGGGCAAACAATCCCAAGCTGGCAGCATGATGATTTGATGGTTTGGCATAAGAGTGCGTAAAATATCATTCATACGCAATAAGCGTTCGCCATCTCGTGTGATAAAACTTAGGGCAACCCTATCATTTGGCGCACTCTTTATGCGTTGCTCTGCCATATCCGCCAAAATAAATGGCACGACACCATCTGGTGCATTGATCAATATTTCATTTGGTAGGAAATTATTTTGTTGTTTTTCGCTCATGATTTAAGATTTAGAATTCCGCATGAGCTGAAAATCTCGTAATTGTTTTATAAAGTCAGCATCAATATTATCTGGCACGGGCTCTTGCCCCAAAATCCATTTTAATAGGTCAGTATCTTGCTCATCCATTAGCTCTTCAAACCTATCAAGTTCCGCTTCATTATATCCACCTAGCTTTGCATTAGCAAAATGACCAAGAATAAGATCCATTTCTTGCGTGCCACGATGCCAACAACGATAAAGCATACGCTTTATGCGATTATTATTTTTTGAGGTTTTCTGTTCCATTATAATCTTTTCAAAATTATTCAGCCTATGATATGCTTTAGTCAACTTAGATGAAATTATAAAGAGAATAAATGGCTCGTCCCGAACTTTTAACACCGCTATTTCGCTCGCTACGCTCATTAAAAGGCGTAGGGCCGCAACTTAGTGTGTTGTTCAAAAAGTTTTTTGCAACCCCAAAAGAACAAGAAGCAATAGCGCTTGATGTTTTAATGCATATGCCAAGCCAAATTATTGATAGGCGTGCACAAGTTAGCATAGCAAATGCCTATTTTAATTCGATTGTTACACTAAAATTACATATTGATAAGCATCAGCCACCGCCAAAGAATCGACCTAATATTCCGCATCGAGTTTTTTGCCATGATGAAAGTGGTGAAATATCACTGGTATTTTTTCGCTCTCACGGGAATTGGGTAGAGCGCTCTTTGCCTGTTGGCGAGGTGCGTTTTGTTTCTGGGGAGATTGGTTTTTTTAATGGTGAAAAGCAAATCACCCATCCTGATTATATCGTAGCACCAGAAAATTTTGACGATTTACCATTAGTTGAGCCTGTCTATCCGCTTACGCATGGGCTCTCATCAAAAGCTTTAAGAAAAATCATTGTGCAAATTGTTGGCACATTGCCAAACTTAGCTGAATGGATTGATAAAACCCGCTTAGAGCAATTTAATTGGCCAAGTTTTGATGATGCAATGCGTGCGGTTCATACTCCAAAAAACCCTAGCGAGGCTGAAATAAATTCACCTGCCAGAATGCGCCTTGCTTATGATGAATATCTGGCAGGGCAATTAACTTTGCAAATTATTCGCTCATCAATGACCAAAGAAAAAGGTATAAGCCGTCAATTTTCAGGCGCTATTACCAAAAAATTACAAGCCGCCCTGCCCTTTACTTTAACTGATGGTCAGCAAAATGCGATAAAAGAAATATTTGGCGATTTAGAAAATAAAGACAAAATGTCACGCTTACTTCAGGGTGATGTCGGCTCAGGAAAAACCATTGTGGCGCTTATGGCAATGGCGGCAATCGCTGAAAGTTCTGCGCAATCTACCCTGATGGCACCAACCGATTTATTGGCTAATCAGCATTATAAAACCCTAAAACCCCTATGCGAAAAGGCAGGGCTTAATATTGTACTTTTAACTGGCAAACAAAAAATTGCGGATAAAAGAGCCGCACTCGAGCGCATAAAAAGCGGTGAGAGCAATATTATTATTGGCACACATGCGCTTTTTCAATCTGATGTTGAGTTTCATAATCTTGGTCTAACAATAATTGATGAGCAACATAGGTTTGGCGTTTATCAGCGCCTTGCACTCTCTGAAAAAGGCAAAAATGCTGATTTATTAGTAATGAGTGCAACGCCAATTCCTCGCTCCTTAGTGCTTACTCATTTTGGCGATATGGCAGTTAGCATATTAAAAGAAAAACCAGCAGGCAGAAGGCCTATTAAAACGGCAGCTTTACCGATTGGAAAATATGACAATGTGATAAATCGCCTTAAAGCGCAAATAAATGATGGTGCGCAAGCATTTTGGGTGTGTCCTTTAGTTGAAGAAAGTGAGCATTTAGATTTAATTTCGGCAGAGGACAGATTTTTGGCGTTAAAAAAGATATTCGGTGCTGAGGTTGCTTTGGTGCATGGGCGCATGAAAGCTGATGAAAAACAACAAATAATGCAAGATTTTCAGGCTGGCATTACAAAAATCTTGGTTGCAACAACAGTGATTGAAGTTGGGGTTGATGTGCCAGATGCTACAATTATGATTATTGAACATGCCGAGCGCTTTGGCTTGGCGCAATTACACCAATTACGTGGGCGAGTTGGACGTTCAGACAAAGATTCAGCCGCTCTATTGCTCTATAAACCTCCGCTAAGCGAAACCGCCAAAGCCCGCTTAGATATTATTTGCAAAACTGAAGATGGGTTTGAAATTGCGCAAAAAGATCTCGAGTTGCGTGGTCAGGGCGATATTCTTGGAACTCGCCAATCTGGAATGCCCGGATATAGGTTAGTAGTGCCAGATATTCATCGTCATTTGCTAGAATTGGCACACGAAGATGCCAAAAATATTATGGCTAAGAATCCATACTTACAAGGTGAGCAAGGAGAAGCAATTCGTACGCTCCTATATTTGTTCAGACGTGATTTAGCTATTCCACTAATTAGAGCTGGGTAATTTAACGTAATTTAAGTGAAGAGAGTCCGATCATTGCTAATACTATGGCAATTATCCAAAAGCGAATGACTATTTGGCTTTCGCTCCAGCCTAAATGCTCAAAATGATGGTGGATTGGTGCCATTTTGAACACTCTTTTGCCAGTTAACTTAAATGAAACTACCTGCACAATAACCGAAACGGTTTCTAGCACGAACAGTCCGCCAACGATTGCTAATACGATTTCGTGTTTTGTGGCAACTGCGATTGCGCCAAGTCCACCACCTAGTGCTAATGACCCTGTATCGCCCATAAAGATTTGCGCTGGCGGGGCATTAAACCACAAAAAGCCAAGCCCTGCGCCAATGAGTGCACCACATACCACTGCCAACTCGCCAGTACCAGGAACAAAATTTATCAGCAAATAATCCGAAAATACTTGATTACCTACTAGATATGCAATTAGCCCAAAACTTGCCGCCGCAATCATTACTGGAACGATTGCCAAGCCATCAAGCCCATCGGTTAGGTTA
>Ga0256834_1000905_pt1 | contig 20941 bp, 18 predicted proteins | sample 4281140metaG_FD_190536 | JGI IMG/M metagenome (GOLD analysis project Ga0256834, IMG submission 190536) | Hydrothermal vent microbial communities from East Pacific Rise, Pacific Ocean - 4281-140 | ecosystem: Environmental > Aquatic > Marine > Hydrothermal vents | place: Pacific Ocean: East...
TCAACGGTATTGCCTGCCGATCCCAGATTCGGATTGCTGGTTTCCTGCCAAAAGCTGGTGCCATGACGGGTATAGAAGCCGACGATATTGTTGCGGAACACCGAGTTCCGCACCGAAGTCAAGTTGGGGCCAACGGCGCTGTCGTGAAAGTAATTGTTCTCGATGAGAAGGAATTCGGAAATTCCCGCGCCCAGGCCGTTGAGCGCGCTACCGTCGCAAAGAGGGTCATCATAGGGGATGCCTTCATCTGCGCAGGTGCTGATGGGATCAGCATTGACCTGGAAATCAGAGCTGACGTTGTCATAGGTTTCATTATTGCGCACGATCATCCAGTCACCGCCATTGGACAGGTAGATTCCATGTCCATCACCACTGCCTGCGCCGTATGCCACGTTGTTTTCCACCACGATCCAGTCCGATCCTCCGCTAAATATGGGATCCCTGTACTGGTTGGAAATGCGATTGTTGAGTATGGCGACGCCCGTCTGATGGTCACCGGTGGCATAGCCCCCCACGGCGCGAACACCATAGTGGCCTCCCCTCAGTGTAAAGCCATCGATGGCTACATGGTCGGCGAATTCCAGGTTGAAGCAGGTTTGCCGGCCGGTGTTGCAGCAATCGATTTCCACACCGGGTTCGGCTTTCAGGACAACAGGGGCGTCATAGGTGCCGGAGTTATTGCCATCGAGTTGCCAACATCCCTGGTATTGTCCCGGCAAAAAGCGGATCTCCTCCCCTGCGGAAACCTGATTGACGGCATCGCTGACCGACATGGGGCTGGTGAGGCTGCCAGTGCCGGCGCCATTGGGGCTTACGAAATAGGTTCGGCTGGGGCTGTATTGCGGGTCGGTGTAATAGCGGTTGAAGCGTTCAGGGGTATTGAAAAAATCGGCTCCCCGATTGGGCACCTCATTGGCCATGACGCCGGCGCCGGTAAACAAGAGGAGAGCGAGTTGTAAAGCTACTCTGGAAATCACTGGATGTCCCTGTGTTTGATCAATGGAACCCGAGATCGGGCTGGATACAATCTTGCGCTGCCTGAGATGGTCTGGTTGCGTCAGGAGTCACCTTAATGACAAGGAAATTGTGCAGTGGTTCCTGCAATTGTCGTTTTCAAGGGAAAAATGCCACTTTGGCCACAATGTCCGCATTCCGGTATTGGTTTGTCCGGCCTCAAGGTACAATATGGCTTTTCTACAGCCCCGTTCATCCATGTCCAGATACAGCGTCCCCCCAAAATCCCTGCTGCGCAAGGTGGGCCGGGCCATTGCCGACTATGCGCTGATCCGTGATGGGGATCGCATTCTTCTGGGCGTATCCGGCGGCAAGGACTCCCTGAGCCTGCTGCAGATCCTGGCACACCTGCAAACCTACGCCCCGGTAAGGTTCGAGCTGGCCATATTGACTGTTGATCCGGAAGTGGATGGCTTTGATCCCTCCCCCCTTACCCGTTATTACGATGAACTGGGCTTGCCCTGGCACTATGTCCGCCAACCCATCCTGGAGGAAGCGAAGGAGCGCATGAGCGGGGATTCCTTCTGCGCCTATTGCGCGCGCATGAAGCGCGGCATCATGTACAGCAGCTGCCGTGAACATGGCTACAATGTGCTGGCCCTGGCCCAGCATCTGGACGATCTGGCGGAGAGTTTTCTCATGTCCGCCTTTCACGGCGGGCAACTGCGCACCATGAAGGCCCACTATCGGAATGACGCCGGCGACATCCGCATCATCCGCCCCCTGGTGTATGTGCGCGAAGCGCAGACGGCCGCCTTCGCCGCCGGGGCGAAACTGCCCGTCATCCCCGATTCCTGTCCTGCCTGCTTTACCATGCCCACACAAAGAGAACACATGAAGCAGTTATTGGCCCGGGAGGAAAAGACCAACAAGCAGTTGTTCTCCAGCCTGCTTCACGCCATGCGCCCGTTGATGACCGAAGGCTCCCTGCCCAAGTAGGCAGCGGGTGCGAGAACCAGGCCACCTGGTTCACGCCATTCCTCAGTATGATTATCGGACTCCTGGGTGATATGTCCGGGTTAGCGCCAGCACCGCCTCTGGCACCAGCCAGCGAATGCTGCGCCCTTCGGCCAGGCGGCGGCGGATGTCACTGGAAGAGATATCCAGACGGGTGACGGGCTGAAACAGGATATGGCCGCCGGGCTGGTTGTGCAGATCCCCGATATTCGAAGTAACACGGGTTTGCATCAAATCACGCAATGCTCCTTTTGCAGGCAGGTCATGCCCGGGCCTGTCCATGACCACCAGATGCGCAAGCTGCAAAATCGTTTCCGGCTGATGCCAGTGGGCGAATTCCAAAAAGGCGTCCCTTCCGAGCAACAGACACAGGGGAACGGCACCCCCCAGTTCTTCTCTTAGCGACTGGAGCGTATGTACGCTATAGGAAGGTTCCGGCTGGTTCAGCTCGCGTTCATCGACAACAAAACCCGCCTGCCCCTCGATAGCGGCGCGCAACATGGCCAGGCGCAGGGCGGCGGCGGTTTGCGGCTGGTCCCGGTGCACCGCCTGACCGAGGGGAATGAAGCGCAGCTCTTCCAGCCCCAGGGCTTCGTAGACATCCAGGGCAGTACGCAGATGCCCATGGTGAACGGGGTCGAAGGTGCCGCCGAAGATGCCGATCATGGGATCACCGCTACTTGCTCCGGGCAATGTCATTCCAGGGCCTGGCTCCAGGGATGGAAGGCGCATGAGTCCATGGACAAACGAAGGCAGGATCATGCGGGAGCAATGGCCGGGAATGAAGCAGGAAACCTTCAGGCACGGATATGCCCATCCCCCAGCACGATGAACTTCACCGAGGTCAGCCCTTCCAGTCCAACCGGGCCGCGGGCATGGAATTTGTCCGTGGAGATGCCGATTTCCGCGCCCAGACCATATTCAAAGCCATCGGCGAAGCGGGTGGAGGCATTGACCATGACGGAGCTGGAATCCACCTCCTGGAGGAAGCGCCGCGCCTTGGTGATGTTCTCGGTGATGATGCTTTCTGTATGGCGGGAACTGTGCGCCTCGATATGATCCATGGCCTGCTGCATATCGTCCACCACGCGGATGGAGAGGATGGGGGCCAGGTACTCCGTATCCCAGTCCTCCGCCTTGGCGGGCAGGCAAGTCTCACCGAGAATGGCGCAGGTCTTGTCGCAACCGCGCAGCTCCACACCCTTCTCGGCATAGGCCTTTGCCATGACGGGCAGAAAATCTTCAGCGATGGTGTCATGCACCAGCAGGGTTTCCATGGTATTGCAGGTGCCGTAACGCTGAGTCTTGGCGTTGAGGCAGACATCGAAGGCCTTTTGCGGATCGGCTTCGTCATCCACATACACATGGCAAATGCCGTCCAGGTGCTTGATCACCGGCACCCGCGCATCCTTGCTGATGCGTTCGATGAGTCCCTTACCGCCCCGGGGAATGATCACATCGATATGGTCCGGCATGGTGATCATGGCGCCCACGGCTTCACGGTCGGTGGTTTCGATCACCTGCACCGCCTCTCCCGGCAGGCCCGCCTGTTCCAGTCCCTGCTTGATACAGGCGGCGATGGCCTGGTTGGAATGATAGGCCTCGGAACCACCGCGCAGCACCGTGGCATTGCCGGACTTCAGGCACAAAGCGGCTGCATCCGCCGTCACATTGGGGCGGGACTCGTAGATGATGCCCACCACCCCAAGGGGCACGCGCATGCGCCCCACCTGAATGCCGCTGGGGCGGTAGCTCATGTCAAAGACCTCCCCCACGGGATCGGGCAGGGCGGCGATCTGGCGCAAGCCCTCGATCATGCCATCGATGCGTTCCGGGGTGAGCTCCAGGCGGTCGAGGAGGGCTTCCGACAGGCCTTTTTCCCTGCCGGCGGCAAGGTCCTTGCTGTTCTCCGCCATCAGGGCTTCGCGCCCTTCATCGAGAAAATCGGCCATACAGTTCAAGGCCCGGTTTTTCTGCCCGCTGTTGGAGGCCGCCAGGGCGCGGGAGGCGGCGCGGGCTTTTTGCCCCACATCGAGCATGTAGGCGGCTACATCGGTGATTGTCATGTTCCGGTTCCGGTGAGTTTTTCTGAATGGGTCAGTAGTTTACCAATTTCTGTCCCGGCGCAGGTATTCCCGCGATACCCAGGGTGATCTGCTCCAGCGCCAGCCAGGGATCGCCGGGTACGGCGCCCTTGATGGTGGCGTCCGCGCGCTGACATTGTTGCAGCAGATCCGCCCATTGGGCGGCATTCAGACGTTTGAGTCCGGCGCCGACCAGGGGGATGCGGTTCTTCCACACCCGCGCCCGCCCCAGCGCCTGCTGCACGGATGCGCCATTGGCGATATCCGCCGCCATGGCATTGAGAGCGCGCACTTCCCGCGCCAGGGCCCACAGCACCACGGGAAGGGGGACGCCTTCTGCCCGAAGGCCGGCGATGATGCGGGTGCAGCGTTGCGCCTTGCCCGCCAATGCGGCATCCACCAGGGCATACACGTCGAAACGCGAGCTATCCGACAAGGCGGCGGCAGCCTGTTCCTGGGTGATTCTTTCGCTGCCGAACAACAGGGCAAGCTTCTCGATCTCCTGCCGGGCGGCCAACAGGTTGCCTTCCGTCTGTTCAGCGAGCATTTCCGCCACGCCGGGTTCCGCCTGCAACCCGGCCATGCGCATGCGCTGCTGCACCCAGCGCGACAACTGGCGCTCATCCACGGGCCATACCTGGATCACCACACCCGCCTTGTCCAGGGCTTTCATCCATTTGCTGGTGAGGGGCAGCTTGGGCAGGGTAAGCAACAGCAGGGTGTCTTGCGGCAGGTTCTCGCAATAGCTGACCAGCGCCTTGCCGCCCACGGTTCCCGGCTTGCCGGAAGGCAGGCGCAAATCGATGATCTTCTGTTCGGCGAACAGGGACAGGGCGCTGGCTTCTTCGGCAAGACGGTTCCAGTCGAAACGGGCGTCGGCTTCGAAGATCTCGCGGCTGAGGTAACCCGCCTGTCTTGCCGCTGCGCGAATGGCATCGGCAGTCTCGCCCAGTTGCAGGGGCTCGTCGCCCGTCACTACATACACGGGGGCGAGCTCGCCCGCCAGATGGGATTCCAGCTGTTCCAGGCGCAGGCGCATGCAGCCTAGCGGATCTTGCTCAGGCGCGTCACCAGACGCCCGGCCAGTTCTCGATAGGCGTCCCGAACGCGCAGCTCTTCTTCCCGGGCGCGCCCCAACAGCTCGCCCCCGGGGTTGTAGACAATATAGCTCGTGTCCAGCTCCTCATCGTTCAGCACCCTGTTGCCCGGCGGGTGCTCCACGCTAAAACGCAAGCTGCGACGGACTTCGTATTCCACGGCCTTGTTGTTGGCGTTCACGGAGAATACGCTGCGCTTTCGATGCGGTTTTCCCAGGCGCAGGATGGTGGCTGCCTGGCTTTGCTCTGCCGTGAGACGTACGCCACTGTCCTGCATTTGGCGGCGCAACTCCCGCACCAAAGGGTGATGCTCCGCCAGACCGGAAATGAACACCGGGCTGATGGCCGCCGCCGGGCGTGCGGATTCGCCCCGGGGATGAAAGCCGCAGGCGCCGAGCAGGACGAGCATGAGCAGAAAAAACGCCCCTCTTGCGCTGCCCGAACCAAACCGGGCGCCGTCGTTCCGGCGCATGCCCCCGGGGGCGGGGAAACGAGGCGGAAGGCCGGTATTCGGGAGCGCCGCTTTTCTGGTTCCCGGCATACGCCGGGATGAGGCCGGGGTTTTCTTGAAAACGGAACCTATCATCATTTCGCCACGATGTTGACCAGCCTGCCCGGCACCACGATGACCTTGCGCACCGTGGCATTCCCAATGAAACGCCGGGCGTTTTCGTTCTCCAGCGCCGCCTTTTCCACGGCGGCCTTGTCCGCCTCGGCGGGCACACTGACCTTGCCGCGCACCTTGCCGTTGACCTGCACCACATAATCGATGCTGTCCTGTTTCAGGGCACCCTCATCCACTGCCGGCATCCCTGCCTGCAACACATCCTCACCGTAACCCAACTCTCGCCACAGCTTGTGGCTGATATGGGGCGCAATCGGGGCCAGCAGGCGCAGCATGATGCCAAAGCCCTCCCGCAGCAGTTGCGCATTTTCCACCTTGGCGAGAATATTGACCATGCTCATGCAGGCCGACACCACGGTATTGAATTGCTGCCGTTCATAGTCGAACAGGGCTTTTTTCAGGATGCCGTGAATCTCCCGGCGTGCGGCGCGCAAGGCTTCCTCGTCAGGCAGGCTGCTGTTTGCAGCGTTGCGGATGGCGTCGGCCCGCTCCAGGGCCAGGTTCCATACCCGGCGCAGAAACCGGAATGCGCCTTCCACACCTTCATCGGACCACTCCAGGGACTGGTCCGGAGGTGCGGTGAACATGGTGTAGAGGCGCGCCGTGTCCGCGCCGTAGCGGTCGATGAGCGGTTGGGGGTCCACGCCGTTGTTCTTGGACTTGGACATCTTCTCCACGCCGCCATGCTCCACGGGCAGGCCGTCGGACTTGAGCACGGCGCGGATCAGCCGCCCTTTCCCGTCCCGCTCGATCTCCACATCGGCGGGGTTGAACCATTCCTTCGAGCCGTCGGAATTCTCCCGGTAATAGGTGTCGGCCACCACCATGCCCTGGGTGAGCAGCCGGGTGAAGGGCTCGTCGCAATTCACCAGCCCCTCGTCCCGCATGAGCTTGTTGAAGAAGCGCGCATACAGCAGGTGCAGCACCGCATGCTCCACCCCGCCGATGTACTGGTCCACGGGCAGCCAGTAATGGGCGCGCTCGTCCAGCATGGCCTGGTCGTTGTCCGGACAGCAATAACGGGCGTAATACCAGCTCGATTCCATGAAGGTATCGAAGGTGTCGGTTTCCCGTTCCTCGCCATTGCCCAGATCATAGAATTCAGGCATTTTCTTCAGGGGCGAGCCGGAGCCGTCGACGATGACATCTTCCGGCAGAACCACCGGCAGCTCGTCGGCGGGGCGGGTGCCGCCATCGGCAGTGCGGATCACCGGGATCGGGCAGCCCCAGTAACGCTGACGGGAAACCCCCCAGTCGCGCAGGCGGAAGTTGACCTGCTTGCCGCCCTTCTCGTGTTCTTCCAGCCAGGCGGCGATGGCGTCGAAGGCCGCCTCCGAGGTCAGGCCATCGAAGGGTGCGGAATTGGCCAGTACGCCCTTCTCGGTGTATGCGGCCTCGTCGATTCCCGCCTCGGAGCCGTCCGCCGGATAGATCACCTGCTTCTTGGGGATGCCGTATTTCTCCGCAAACTCCCAGTCCCGCTGATCGTGGGCGGGCACCGCCATGACCGCGCCGGTGCCGTAGCTCATGAGCACGAAATTCGCCGCATACACGGGTACGGGTTCACCGGAAACCGGATGCAATGCATTGATACCCAGGGCGAATCCCTTTTTTTCCATGGTCTCGATTTCCGCTTCGGACACACCGCCCCGCCTGCACTCCTCGATGAATTCATGCAGCGCCGGGTTGGTTTTTGCAATCTGCAGGGCCAGGGGATGTTCGGCTGCCACCGCCACATAGGTGACGCCCATCAGGGTATCTGGACGGGTGGTGAATATGCCCAGGTATTCATCCCAGCCCTGGATGGCGAAGTTCATCTGCACACCGACCGAGCGCCCAATCCAGTTGCGTTGCATGGTGACCACTTGCTCCGGCCATTGGTTCAGCTTGTCCAGATCATCCAGCAGTTCCTGGGCATAATCCGTGATCTTGAGGAACCATTGCTCGATGTCGCGTTTTTCCACGGGAGCGCCGGAGCGCCAGCCCTTGCCGTCGATGACTTGCTCGTTGGCCAGCACCGTCTGATCCACGGGATCCCAGTTCACCGTGGCCGTCTTGCGGTAGGCCAGGCCCTTCTCCATGAGGCGGGTGAACATCCATTGCTCCCATTTGTAGTAATCCGGCTGGCAGGTGGCGAACTCCCGTTCCCAATCATAGCCGAAGCCCAGCGCCTTGAGCTGCTCGCGCATGTTCTCGATATTCTGATAGGTCCATTTGGCCGGAGCGGTCTTGTTCTTGATGGCGGCGTTTTCCGCCGGCAGGCCGAAGGCATCCCAGCCCATGGGCTGAAGCACGTTCTTGCCCAGCATGCGCTGGTAGCGGGCGACGACATCCCCCAGGGTGTAGTTGCGCACATGCCCCATGTGCAGCTTGCCGCTGGGATAAGGAAACATGGACAGGCAGTAGAACTTTTCCCGGCCAGGATCTTCCACCGCCTTGAAGGCCTGGGTGGCTTCCCAGTGGTCGCGGGCTTCCGCCTCGATGGTTTTCGGGTCGTAGGGCTGATCCATGATCGAAGGATTACGCAAAATACAATTGGTTAAGGATACAGCACCGGGAGAAATACATAAATCCGCCCGGCGAAATATCCGGCAGTGACATGGGCGCATTCACGGGGTAACCTATGCGCCTTGGCGATCTGATTGGAATCTGGCATGAAAAACCTCCTGCTTCCTGTACTCTGCATCCTGTTTCTCAGCGGTTGCTCACCACATCCCGCCTCGGGAATATGGAAAGCAGCGGGGGACAACAGCCTGGGAATCGCCAGCCTGACAGTGGATTTCGGGGGAAAGGCCGTTTTTACCAGCAGCAAGATCAAACCCGCCACCTGGCACTGCTTCTGGAGCAAGGCCGGGAAACAGATCGCCCACTTCGATTGCACCCCTTCCAGCAATACGGAAACGGAAGAACGCTTTGTGTTTACGGTAAAAGATGAAGGGATTGCCGAGTTGAGCCAGGATGGAAAACCTATCGGCAAGTTTCTACGCACGGAAGGGAATCCCGTACTTCGCTAACCCGTAAATTTCCCTATCAGAAAATCTCCATTTGCATTGCTGTTCCGGTATCGACCGGGATCCCGACCGATACCGGAATGATTGCTGAACGGCTACACGCTAAACTGCGCAGCCCACATGTCATGCTTGTTGCAGAAACTCGTGGCGTACAATACCGGATGCTTGCCCTCCACCTCGAAAACGGAAGTCGCCTCTTCATCTGAAGGGTAAAATGTTTTCTCTCCCAGCACTTCACCATCGCCGGTAACCAGGGTATGCCTGACAATGTAGTGCTTTTCAGACATGCCGTGATCCGTAGTAATGGTCACCTTGTTGCCCTCCACCTTAACGACGGGAAAGTGGCTGCCCACCTTTTTCGCCCATTTGCCGGGATTTTCCTTGGTGTAAATCAGCCCTTTTGGAAGAGGCGCGGCGCCTGCGAAGGCGGAAGGCGCACTTGCGGCCATGGCTCCCGCTGCGGCTGCAAATGAGGTTTTGATAAAGTCCCTGCGGTTTTTCATTGCTTTCTCCTGATGGTTGAAGATGATGCGTCGGCTCATGTTCGTGAGCCGCGCCAGTTGAGACCCCAGGCCGCTGAGGATAGTTCCTCGCAACAACCGGCGCGCCGCACTCGATCAGGACAGAGTTGCCGGTGTTACTTTACATACTCGTTGAGCTTTTCCACCAGTTGCGTTGGCGTGATACCGTGGGCGAACTTGGTGATGAAGGTGCCATCCGGCGCAATCAGAAATACGCTGGCGGTGTGATCCATGATGTAATCATCAGGCGCCGCACCTTCTTCCTGTACTTTTTCCACCACCAGATTGTAGTTCTTGATGATCCTGTCCGTCATGGCCTGGCTGCCCCGCAGGCCGATCATGTCCTTATGGAAATAGGCGACATAGTTGGCCATGACTTCCTGGGTGTCCCGTTGCGGATCCACGGTGATGAAATAGGGCTGAATCCGTTTCGCCTTTTCTCCCAGACGCTTGAGGGCGGTGGAAATCACACTCAATGAGGAAGGGCAGACATCCGGACAAAAGGTATAGCCGAAATAGATCAGCTGATATTTGCCCAGGAGATCTTTCTCCGTCACCATTTTGCCGTGATGGTCGGTAAGCATGAACTTGCCACCGATCTTGCGCATACCGACGCCCTCGGCCCCGTCCTCCAACGCTTCTTCGGAAATGGCCTTTTTCTGTATGCATTGCTTGATCAGGCGGGTATTGTTCTTCATCAGATCGAGGTAGAGCTCCTCGCCGGGCTGCAGCTTGCTGCCAAAGCTGTCCAGCTCCACGATATCCACGGCAAGATCCTTTATCAGCAGGGGCAGCTCCGGCATGGGCATGTTTGCTTCTGTAAGCAGGCAGGCGTAACGGTTCTCCGTCAGCAATGCCCTTTCCTTCAGCAGTTGGGCGCCGCTGACAGGAACATCTGGCGAAGGCGTAAGCACACCCGCCACCTTGAGGGCGTAGGCCTGCTCGAAATATTGCTGGGTATCGAAATAGGCGAGCACCACGCCGCCCTGCAGCCCCCGGTAGCCGTATTCGAGCTGGCGATCCAGTTTGGCGATCTTGTTGTACACGGCATCACGGTTGCGCTTGTACAAATGGCTGCGCGCCGGATCGAGTAGCATTAGCTCCCTGGTGAGCAGGTCGATGAGGAGGATGGCGTTGCGGCTGTCCAGCCAGAAATGCGGGTCACGGGCATTATCGTCCTGCCGTTGCGGCAAAATCTTCAGTTCGGGGCGATCCAGCAACGTGACAATCCGGGAATCTTTCGGCATCTGGCCCAGGGGTTCCACCAGGAACTTTTCCAGTTCCGGCCCCACCCATACGATCAGATCGGCGCTCTTCAGGCTTTGCGTTTGCTCCCGCGTCAAGACCTGGCCATATGGCGTCTTGCCAGCCCCGACGAGCAGCTCCGGCGCTCCCGCGCCTTTGAGCAATCCGCTCAATATGGAATGCACGGGCTTGATGCTGACCACCACCCGCAACTGATCCTCCGAGGAAGAAGCGGGGCCGGAGACAAAAGACAGCAGCAAAGCCAGTATAGCCGGAATGAGGAAGTGACTTCTTTTCATGCGGGCGGCTTCCATCACTTGTCAGGGGACTGAAGTTCAGGGGAAAAGTTCTGGTTCAGGCGCTGGATTGCGGCTTCCAGATCCGCAGCAAATGCTTCTGTTGAAGGGCAAGCCGCTTTCGAGGCGACGAACTCCCGGTAGGTCTGATCCGTGACCGCCTCGAAAGTCCGGCCCAGCTCCCTGCGTTTGGGCAGAGCCTGCACCAAGGCCTTCTTAATGGCTTTGACCTGATCAAAATAACGGCAACCCAGGGCGATTCCATTCAGTTGTCCCATTTTCTCCAGGCTTTGGGTCTGCTCCTCTGTGGTGGCCTGGGCGGGAAAGCTCCATAGCAACAACAGCGCCAGAACAAATCGTGTACTCTTCAACATAGTTTAGAAATCGCATGGAAATCGATAGCCAGAAGTATACGCCATTTTGCCCCGGTCGGGCTGCAGGCGGTCATTTACTTCAAGAAAGATTTATGCTCCAGGGCAATCTGTGTTCAGGCGCCGCTGCGGGAAGGGCGGAACAGGGAAAACAGGCGTTGCAGCAATGATTGGGCAACCTTGCCCGGCTCTTCCCGGGTTGCAACCCTTTGCACAGTATGGCGCTGGGCTTGCTCGGGATATTCCCGAAGCCTCTTTTGGTAGCGTTGTGCCGACATGAGGAAAATCTTGAGCTGCCCCAAGGTAAAGGGTTTACACAGGAAACGGTAGATCTGGCCTTCGTTGATCATTTCGATGAGGCGGCCTGAATCAGCTTTGTCAACGATCAGGATCGACAGAACTTCCGGATGGCTGGCCTTGGAATCCTTAATGAACTCCAGATCCTCCTTTACCTTCTCGCCAGGCATAGCCACGATAATGCTTACATCCTGTTCCTTCAGATAGTCCATGGCTTCCTGCGGGCTGCTGACGGAAACGATTTTTGATTTCCTGCCCACCAGGCCTTCGAGCATTACTTTCAGTTCGCCCTGGGGGTTCAGGGCCAAGATGGTGGGAACCGTATCGTCACCGGCAACGGTGGAAGCTCCCCTAGCCGCTTCACGTTTGGCGGTGCGGTAGAGATTGCTGGAAATATCAGCAGCCAGCTTGACGGTTTCGATCAACTCGTCATTCTTCCAGGGCTTGGTGATATAGCGGAATATCTCGCCCTTGTTGACCGAATTGACCACGGCGGACAAATCGGAATACCCCGTCAGCAAAACCCGCGTGGTGTTGCCTGACAGCTGTTTAGTCTTTTCAAGTAGCTCCACGCCGGTCATTTGCGGCATGCGTTGATCAGACAGGATGACGTGGATGCGATTGCTTCTGAGAATATCCAGCGCTTCCGCGCCACTGTTGGCGAGATGGGTGTGGAAATGGGGCCTTAGCAGACGATCCAGGGTGCGAACAATCCTGGGTTCGTCATCAACGATCAGCAGATGCGGTTTGTTGTCCATTTCGCCTATTCATCAGTCTTCCGCCGTAATTCTATCCGTATGACCGCCAAATTGCCACATACCAAGACGTTTTCCGGCACACGGAAAAGCTGTTCATTCCTCCCCGGGTTGTCTCTTGACGGGAAGAGTGAAGATGAAATTCGTACCCTTGCCCACAATGGACTTGATGAATACCTTGCCGCCATGGGCGGTAATAATGCGGCGAACGATAGCCAACCCCAACCCGGTACCCTTACCTACGTCCTTGGTGGTAAAGAAGGGTTCGAATATCTTGCTTCTGGTTTTTTCGTCGATGCCCTGCCCGGTATCCATGACGCTGACCAGGATATGGCCTTTTTGCTCGACCGCCTTGATGGTTATCGAACCCTTGTCACGCCCTGCCGCTTCCACTGCATGGGCAGCATTAGTGATCAGATTCATCAGCACCTGGTTGATTTCAGCGGGCGAACCATAAACCTTGGGCAGGTTTTTCAGGCTGGTGATGATCTTGGTTTCCGGTGGAATCTCTTTTTGCGCCATCTTCAGGGCGCTGGTCACACATTGCTCGATATCAAACCAGTCCTGGGGGGAGCGGTCCTTACGCGTGAAATCGCGTAAATCATTGGTAACATGCTGGATTTGCTGGACGCCTTCCTGCATGTCGTCAATGATTTCCGGCAGCTCGTCGAGCATGGCCTCATCCTTGATGTTCTGAACCAGTGCGCCAAAATTCTCCAGCCGGGCGTTTATCTGTCCAGCATCTTCTGTTTCCCGCAAATCCTTTTTCAGGGTGACGAACTCATTCATCAGCAGCTGCATCTTCTCCATGCCGCTGTGCAGCACCTGAAGATTGCTATCCAGATAGCCCAGGGGCGTATTGATTTCATGGGCCACCGTAGCCGCCATGTTGCCCATTCCGGCAAGACTGCTATCCAGGTTCTTGCCTACCAGAGAGTCACTGGCCTTGGCGGCCGCCTGCTCGATCTCTTCTGTGCGCTCAGCAACGCGTTTTTCCAGTTTGGCATCGAACTGCCGTGCAGCGAGCCACAACAAAAAGGCGCTGATCAAGCCCGCAATGACTAGCAGCGTCGCCCATATAAGTACCAGTTGGTAGGTTTCAAGATGCCGGGCAAGCGCTTGCTCCCGGGCTTTCTCATGATAGGACTTGTAGAGCGAAATCAGCTCATCTCCAACCTTACGCGCATTTTGTGCAGCCACATCATTAATGCTGGAGTTGAGCTGAATTTTGCGCTCCACCAGCACCCTGGCGTGGGAAATGAAATTTCCCAGGGGATTGACGATTTCTTCCGGAAAACTCATCAAATCCTCGTTCATTTTGCTCAATTCCATCAGCAGGCGCATTTGTGTGCCTTCGTCTGGATTTTGCAGGAAAGCATTGGTTCGGTCGAAAATGGCGGTAATACGCTGGGCCTGCTCCTGATCACCTAGCTGGCGCAATCTTGCCGTAAGGGTTTGCGACGCCAGGGGCAGATATTTTATGGAATTACGCACCACGGCGAAATTTGATTTGAACTGCTCAATGGATTCCTCCTTGCTTTCGATAAGCAGCAGGAAACGATTGAGTTTGTTCTTGATCGCATCCGGCACCTCATCAGCAGAAAGATCGCCAGTGGCAAGCCGGTTCCTCAGCTCGCGCACCTGGGGCAGAAAAGAAGCCACCTGATCAAAATCGGAATTTGGCGTGGTATAGGTTTGCAGCGTGGCAAGACTCCAGCTTGCATCCAGCGCCTGTAGATTTCTTATATCTTCAATATTTTCCGCATAGGCATCCTGCTCCTGCTGCGGCCGGAGTTTTTCCAGGTTGAGGCCAAGCATGGCGCCGAATGCGATAACAGCCAAGAGAAGAAGGACGCCTGCAATTTTCTTCATTTTTCCATCTCCGGATGCTCACCCGCCAGGGTCTTGATGAAAGCCACCAGGGCATCTTTGTCCTCGTCCGGCGCTTCCCGTCCCAGCTGGAACTTAAACATGATGTCAACTGCTTCACGCAATGTCTTGGCATTGCCATCGTGCAAATAAGGCGGCGTAAGCGCCGCCATGCGCAGGCTGGGCACCTTGAATGAATGGCGATCCATCTCGTTGCCAGTCAGGTTGAATCTCCCCATGTCTGCCTTTTGGATATTGCCACGTTGTTTGAAGTAGGAATTGACTGCCCCGAACACCTGGAACATGTTTCCGCCAACCGCCACGCCCTGATGGCAGGATATGCAGCCATAGCTCTTGAAAAGCTCATAACCCTGCCTTTCTTGTTCATTGATCGCAGCTTCATCTCCGCGCAGATACTGATCAAAGCGGGAGTTGGGCGTAATCAGGCTGCGTTCATACTCGGCAATCGCATCTTTTACGTTTTTTCTCTTAATCCCGTCCGGATAGATCGCCTTGAACAAGCCAGGGTATTTGGGATCGTCATACAGTTTGGCCAGCACATCAGGCCATTGGCTGCCCATTTCCACAGGATTCTGTATGGGGCCGTCGACTTGTTCTTCCAGTGTTTCCGCTCTGCCGTCCCAAAACTGGCGAAACAACAACCCACTGTTGAAAACCGTAGGCGCATTGATGTTGCCTTTACGTCCCTGTATGCCGGTGGAAACTTTTTGCCGGTCCACACCTCCGGTTTTCAGGCTATGGCAGCTTGCACAGGAGATGGTGTTGTCTTTCGACAATTTCGGGTCATGAAACAGCAGCCGCCCCAAAGCAACTTTTTTCTCATCGACATCCACAGTAAGGGGAATGGGCTTGATCGGTTCATTGCGCAGCGGCTGGCCTGCTATTGCAACAGCAGCAACCAGGCCCGACAGAAGACCAGCGGCATACCGGAGCAGCTCCTTCCTTGCTTTGGATGTGGGTGGTTTTTCTCGTGTCATGCTGGGTGTCTTCATGTAACTTGATTCAAATTAGTCCGGGCACCCGGACCGTGAGCGCAGTCGAATGATGTGGCGTGTAATCGCCAAAGATGGCCAAAACGAATGCGGAAAAACAGTTCCCGAATGAAAGACCGGATGCATCTTTTCCAATGGCTGCCCTGGCTTCCATGCATCATTCCCCAAAATTCAAGCCAAGTCCATCATATTGCCAATGCCCCGCCCAGGGCAAGGGGTCGCTGCATTGCGTATGACCGGGTTCAACTTTTCAGCGATGCAGGCCTTTGCATCAAGCCAAGGCGCAGGTTGCCGCAAGCCTGTCTGGGCGTTTCTTCAGGTATATCGCGAACCCGGACGCCATCCGGCAGCGTGTTTTCCCTGCCCTCGAGCAGCAGTTTCATCATACAGTTTCCACCGCAACATTTTCCCGGCGAAAAAACGCCCTGGCCCTGAACCTGGCCGCACACTAGCAGATCATCAGGAAAAACAGATCATGGCTGGGAAAATGCACCCCGTGCAGCCATTGGGCCGGAGCGAAACTGCCCCCCACCGTCAGGGTTGGCGCCAGGGGCAGCCAACGATAGGGGGATAGTTGCTTCTGCGCTACATCATTCGGCGATGGTTCTACAGGCGAAAGGCGAGGTTTTTGCTCAACCCTTGCGAACCAGCTCGTCCATGCGCGCCCTGGCCAGCGCCCAGGCGTCGCCCCGGTTTTTTCCCTCCGCCATCAGCTCCATCAGGGAATACGCCAGTTGGCGGCCTTCCGGATCCAGATCTCGCAGCTTGGTCAGTTTGAACAGGCAGCCCGCCTTTTCGTGTTCAAGAGTATTCGCCAGCGCATAGAGGGTCAGGGACTTGGCGCCATGGGGGGAAGATTCGATTTCTCGCAGTATCGCCTCCAGTACGGAATTTGACATATTTGCTCCATGTGGCCATGCTCAACGCTCAAGTTACCGGATGTTGCGTCCATCATCCACAAATATCAACCCGGCAGCGCCCCTTGCCGGGTAAACACAACTTCTGGAGGAACCGGCAATGCCCCGATTCAGACTACTGGTCCTCAGCGCCAGCCTTTTCCTGTCAAGCGGCTGCTTGCTGGCGGTCGCGCCAACCCCGCAACCGGCTTCGGCGGATACCGCCACAGCGAAAGTAATCGAAACGGACGCACCCGCTGCAATGGAAACACTTGCCACCACCAGCAGCGCTCCTACGGATCAACCTCCCGCCATGGAAGCGCCCCCCTATAACCGCAGCTACCAGGCGGCCCGGCAGTCTCACGATGAGCTGGTAAAATCCATGCAGGCCCGGCGTGACGCCTTGCGCAAACAGATGGAAAAGCGTCGGGACGAGATTGCGCGCAAGCGAGCCGAATTCGCCCGACAACGCCACGGCGCTCTTGCAAACCAGCCGTTGCAGCAACAACGCCAGGAAGAGCTGGCCACTCGCCAGAAGAAACTTGAAGAACAAAAGCTGGCGTTTCAGCAGGAAATGGAAGCGCGCCGCAAGGCGATGGAAGCCCGCATCAACAGGGGCATCAACGCCATTGGCCGTTCAAATCCCGCGCCCTACTACCCGGCGCCGGCCCGGCCGCCTCACCCGGGCTATATCTATCCCTATGGGTCTTACGCTCCTCCGGGCAGGTAGCGTTCTTCAGTCGTTAAATCGTTCTTCCCCGGCATTGCCCCGGCGCTCCAGAACCTGCGCCTGCTCCCGGTTGAGCCTTTTCCAGGGCAGGGGCAGCAGGCCAGGCACCCGCCGGCGGTACTCCCGGTAAGCATCACCGTAATAGGCCAGCAGCTTTCGCTCCTCCAGCCAGGAGCCCAGTATGAAATACAGGGTCAGCAGCATTGCCGAAACCAGCATGGCGGCAGTCATGTCCCGGGTCCAGATCAGCACCAGTCCCAGAAAATACCAGGGATGACGCACATACTGGTGCAAGGGGGATATGCGGAAACGCTCCTGGTCTTCCACCCGTCGCTCGTCATCCCGAAGCTGGCGCAGACCGAGAAACTCCGAACCATCGTAATGACGCAGGGAGTAGAAAAACCCGCCAAGGGCGGCAAGCGCCAGGCCGTTGCCCACCCACCACCAGACGCCTTTCCAGGCGAACAGGATTTCGCCCCCCATCGTCCAGACGAGATACAGGGGAACCGTCAACAAGAGCGCGGCCACGGCATTGAAAAACAGCCGGTACCAGGGCATCAGCCGCGGCCAGCGGCCGGCGACCTGGCGTTTCACCCACAGCGAGGCCAGCAGGGAATGGATGACAAAATAACCCAGCCAGGCGGCAACCAGCCACGGCAGATCCGCGCTCATTTGCGGGCAACCCCGCGCCAACACGAGACCTGAACCGGCGCCCGGTTATTTGCCTTGCACATATTCTTCATCACTGAACGATCCTACCCAATGGGGCTTGAAGCCCACCAGTATGGCGACGATCCAGCCATTGAGCATGGATTCGGGAAACAGCATCATCGGCGCCAGACTCAGGAAGTTGTGTTGCAACTCCGCCCAGGAGTAACTGCCCGAGAGCAACAATCCGCCGGTAATCAATCCGGCCATGAGGACAAACACCAGGCCGCCAGCAAGAAAGGCGTTCACCAGCACAAATACGAAGAAATGCTTGGGCGCATAGGCCCGCACCAGGCCCAGAACCACCTGGGTGATCGCGGCGGGTATTACCACGCATAGCATTACGGAGGGAAAATACCCGCTCCAGTCATTCAACCCGGTGACGACAATGCCCAGCAACACCACGCTGCCCCCGACGACCGCCAGAGACCAGCCAAACATCAGGGTAATGGTGACCATGCCGGACAGATGCCAGAAGAAACCCGGCACCATTTCCACACGCATGTTCCAGAGGAAGAACAGGCATACCATGGCGCCGAGATAGACATGTTGCTGGTATCTTTCGCCCAGTCGCCCCCAGTCGGCCCAGCGCAGGGCATACCACAGGCTGGGGAAAAAAAGCGCAGCAAACAACAACGGCCAAAACGGAGCAAACAAATTACCCGACAATTCCATGTGACATGCCCCCGGACTGCTCAGGCGTTATCCATCTGTTGTCGCAAAAACTCTTTTGCTTCCGCTGCAGGCAGCGCGCGGCTGTAATAGTAACCCTGCACTTCATCACAACCCTCTGCACGCAACAGCGCCTCCTGCTCCCTGGTCTCCACCCCTTCCGCAACCACCTTCAGGTTGAGGGTTTTTCCCAGGGCGGTCACCGCCCGCACTATGGCCACGTCATCCACATTTTCCGCGACTTGCTTGATGAAGGAGCGGTCGATTTTGAGCTTGGCGATAGGCAGCTGCCTCAGATAAGCCAGTGAGGAATACCCTGTTCCAAAATCGTCGATGGCAAGTTGTACGCCCAGTTCCCGCAACTGGCTCATGACCGAAACCGCCTGCTGGGTCTGGGTCATGATGGAGCTTTCCGTCAGCTCCAGCTCCAGCCATTCCGGGCGGCAACCTGTCTCGCGCAGCACTTTTTTCACCACGTCCAGCAGGGCGTAGTCCGCCAGCTGGCGGGCGGAAATATTTACGGCCACGACGCCAACCTCTATGCCTTCGCTATGCCATTGAGACATTTGCCGGCAGGCCGTGCGCAGCACCCATTCTCCCAGGGGGAGAATCAGGCCACTGTCTTCCGCCAGGGGGATAAACTGCTTTGGCGACAACATCCCCAGCTCCGGATGGCGCCATCTCGCCAGCGCCTCGAATCCGACGATACGGCCGTCCTCGAGGCCGATCTGCGGCTGATAGTGCACCTCCAGCCCGTCACCCTCCAGGGCTTCACGCAGATCCGCCTCCAGCCTCGCCCGCTCCACGGCGTAGCGGGTCATATCCTCGACATAGAACTGGAAGGTGCCGCGCCCCGCCTCCTTGGCCTTGAACATGGCGGTATCCGCATTGCGCAGCAGGGTATGGGCGTCTGTGCCATCTTGTGGGAAAAGACTGATGCCGATACTGGCGCTGAGGACGAAATGCAGGTCTTGCACCATGACCGGCTGCTTGAATACGGCGTTCAGTCTCTGTACGCAATGCAGGGTGTTTTCCGCTTCTTTCAGGGACTCCATGACCACGGCAAACTCGTCTCCGCCGAGGCGCGCAATGGTGTCCTCGTCACGAATCCCGTTCTCCAGTCTCGCAGCGATCTCTTTCAGCACCTCATCACCGATGGCGTGTCCGAAACTGTCGTTGATCTGCTTGAACTGATCCAGATCGATATACAGCACCGCCAGCATCGCTCCTTCGCGCGCCGCCCTGCGCAGGGATTGTTCGAGCCGGTCGAAAAAGAGCTTGCGGTTGGGAAGGGAAGTGAGGGGATCATGATTGGCCAGATGCTCGAGCCGGGCCGCTTTTTCGCTGAGTTCCGCTGTTTTGCGCTTGATGAGGAAATGAAACAGGATGGCCACCGCCGCCAGCAGCAAGCCGGCAAGACCACCCAGCACCAGCACCCACTTGATCCATTGAGGAAGATGTTTTTCGGCGGCCAGGGGCGAAAACCAGCGCTCGATGAGCTGATAGTACACCGACTGATCATCCGCCTTGTAGGCGGCGAGATGTTTGTCTATGGCGTCGAGCAAAGGCTGCTGATTGGACGCCGCCGCAAAGCTCAACAGGGAAGGCCGCACCAGTATGCTGGTTTTCTTCAGTTGGTATTCACCGGCATATTTCCTGCCAAAATAGATATTTGCCAGGCCCGCATCGACCCAGCCGATTTTTACCAGGCGGAAGACGTCGCTGAAACTGTTGACTTCATGAAACACCGGCGATATGCCCAGCTGTTCGAGTTTTTCCCGGATTGCCTGGAACTGGATGCTGCCCTTGACCACCGCCAGGCTCTTGCCATCCAGCTCCTTGAGAGAAGGAATGTCATTGTCATTTCGCACATACACCACGGACCAGCTCGACAGCACCACCTCCCGGCCAAACAGGAAGCGCCGGGCGCGTTCTTCCGAATACGCCACGTCCGGCAACAGGTCGATGCTTCCCTGCTCGAGCTGCTGCAAACAGACCGGCCATTCGCAGGGAAGATAATTCAGGGACCAGCCTTCCTCTGTTGCAATCCTTTCCAGCAGCTCGATGAAGAATCCATCCGGCTTCCCCTGGGCATTGACGAAGATTTTCGGCTCGTTCTGATAGATGCCCACATCGATAACCTGCCCCTGCCCCGCCTGGGCAAGGACGAGCAGCAATAGCAGCACACAAGAACGAACCACAACAACCAACGCGAACTCTCCCGTTCTTCCTTTCCAATAAATGACGAGAAATCATACCCCAAGTTGCCCGGACTGTGCCTTGATGACGCCATGGCGGGCTAGGAAATCAACACAGTTCGCTTATTTTTCAGGCCACAAGCCCCGAGAATGAAACGCCGAACGCTTCACAGTTTATCGCAAATCAGGATGCAAAGCAGACCCGGGCCGGGAAATACCCCTGCCAAGGAAAGCGCTTCCCGGGTGAAATTACCGGTATAATTCCCTCAACTTCCGACTGCCATGCCCGTAACTTCCATAACCTGATGCAACGTAAAGCTGTAGCACTGATCTCCGGTGGACTGGATTCCCTGCTGGCCGTAAAAGTCCTGCAGAATCAAGGCATCTATGTTGAGGGCATCAATTTCTTCACCGGTTTCTGCGTGGAGGGGCACACCCATGCCATCCGCAAAAAGGATCAGAAAAAACCCAAACGCAACAATGCCCTGTGGTGCGCCGAGCAGCTGGGCATCAAGCTGCATATCATCGATATCGTGGAAGAATACAAGGACATCGTATTCAACCCGAAGTACGGCTATGGCG
>Ga0256834_1000906_pt1 | contig 20932 bp, 16 predicted proteins | sample 4281140metaG_FD_190536 | JGI IMG/M metagenome (GOLD analysis project Ga0256834, IMG submission 190536) | Hydrothermal vent microbial communities from East Pacific Rise, Pacific Ocean - 4281-140 | ecosystem: Environmental > Aquatic > Marine > Hydrothermal vents | place: Pacific Ocean: East...
AGAAAGAAACCACCGCATCGAGATTAAGCCAGTTAAAACTGTCATATTTTAACTACAGGAATAATTTTATTCGTCAAATCAAGATTTAGTGGGAAATTTAGTTTCTATATCGGGATTTGGGTAGTTAACAAAAATTGACATTCTATTTGGGTAAACCTTGAGTCAGGTCAAAGAAAAAATAACTAAAACAATTAAGATATCATCCATGATGATTACACTCCTAGCTGGAAAACCTTATGAATACATTGTTTAAAATTTTGTTTTGTTTAACCCTCTCTTTTGTGTCAACTTGCAATTATGCACTCAATACCCCAACTGATTTTCCAGAGCTGGTTTTATGGCTAGATGCTAATGATTCAGCAACTCTTTTTTCCAATAGCACTTGCACAACTCCTATTACTACTGATGCCGATGTGGGTTGTTGGCACGATAAATCAGGCTCTGGAAACCATGTTATTCAAACTACGGTAGCTATGCCAAATTATCGACTTAATCAACAAAATGGAATGCCAGCCTTAGAATTTGTTGATGGTGCAGGTAATGATGATCGATTGGCAACCACTACTGCTGGTCAAATTACAGCCAATGGTTCATATACTAAGTTTGTGGTTTTTTCTTATGACAGTTTAACCACATCAAACAACCTTATCTCATCAGCTGGTAGCACAGGTACAGCTTTTTGGGGAAGCAATGCGCCTAATAATGGACGTTTACATGTGTGGAATTTAAATGGGACAGCTGCCAACCCAGGGCATCTCTCATCACCTGCTCAATTAACTGCTGGGCAGTATTATATTGGTGCAACTCGTTATAACAATATAGCAGCGGATGGCAACCTTAGTGTTTTAAACATTGATGGCACTCAAGTAGCTAATGATGATACGCTTCAAAATCATACAGCTCAAGTCATCTCAATCGGCAACCATAATGATACCTCTGGACTGGATGGACGTATCGCCGAAGCTATTGTCTACAATCGTACATTAACCGATATGGAAATTGACTGTGTCGAAGCGTATTTAGGCGACAAGTGGAATATAGCTACACCCAATGCTGGTACAGAATGCACTGCTGCTGATTCTTTAACTCTCGATAAAAGTAATTATCCAGAATTTAAAATATTTCAACGCGATGATAACAACCATTACAGTTTTGATCTTTCTGGTAGCTTTGTTGGCACATGCACTGCTGTTGAAGCCTCTTTTAATAGCGCTACCTTCACCACAATTGATGTTGCGCCTGCTGGCGGTGTTTTTTCGGGAACTTTAGCCAATCAAACCACAGGACAAGGCAACTTGAGCATTCGTTGTGCCAACAATACCACCTTAAATGATAGCGTTGCCAATATAGGTATTGGTGATGTTTATGTAGTGGCTGGACAATCCAATGCCGAAGGGCGCGCCCTTAACCAACAAGTCTACATCGATGTTGCTCAAACCACTTCAATATTCCCAACAGTTTTTTCACAAGACAACGTATGGTTTATAGGCGATGATGATACCGACCCCACTCAAGCAGATGGTTCTGTATGGCCTATAGTTGGCGGCTATATTGTAGAAAATACCGATGTACCTGTGGCTTTCATCACTGTTTCAACAGGTGCAACAGCATTGGTTAATCCTCCTGAATGGCAAAAAGGTGGAGCAACATGCAACGGCGCGTTAAATTGTTATGCCCAAATGACAACACAAGTTGCTAATTCAGGTGTAAATGCTGTCAAAGCTATTCTGTGGCTGCAGGGGGAATCTGATGCTTTTATTCACACGGTTTCTCAAGTCGCTTATCGCAATGCATTTGAGCAATTTGTCACCGATGTGCAAGCTGACATTGCTGGACCTCCTGAGATTGTCTCTGGAGCAATAGGGCAATGGATTGACCACAATCCTTTTGTCACACCGATTCGTCTTGCCATCATTGATGCATGGGATAGTAACCCTGCTGTCTTATTCGGCCCTCAAGCCTATGACATAGAAATTAGCAACGATGGAACGCCTGATAATGTGCATTTTATCAACAATGCTGAAGTGCAAACTCTGGCATTTCGATGGTGGAAAGCCTTAGAGCAACATTATTATGGCGGCACAAGTGGACGAGGTCCTGTGATTAGTGCAGCCAATGCCACTGTTGGCGCATCTGAAATTGTCTTAACCTTTACCAACAACTCAAGCCTTGCACCAAATACTTTGTCAACCGTGCCTTGGCTAGTTAATGACAATGCAATCGCTGTGACTGTCACCTCTGCAAATGTAACGGCATCCAACAAAGTGACCTTAAGTTTAAACACCGCACTAACCAGCCAAAATGTCTCTATCACCTATGCCATTGATGCCACCGGTGAAGGCAATGCCTTGACAGACAGCACCACAGGAAACATCCTAGCAGGAACAAGTCCATTACCAGCTGACCCGTTTAATGATTACCCAGTAGTAGTTTCTGCCTTAGGACCTAACTTAACGTTGACAATTGATGATGGTTTAAGCAACTTGAGCCAAAACCAAGCATTATCCTACAACTTAACAATCGAAAATGCTGGCAACACCTTGATAAACAATGCCATTGTCGAAACCCAAATCGCCAAGCAACTCACCGACATCCAATGGACATGCATAGGCAATAATGGTGCAACATGTCCAACAGCAACAGGTGCTGGCGACTTATCCCTGCGAGCAAACTTCCCTATTGACTCTTCTTTGGTTTACACAATCAACGCAAATGTATCACCCTTCGCATCTGGGGATGTGACATCTATGGCAACCGTATTTATGCCTTTTGGCATTATTGACATGAACTCTGATGATAACTTCAATCAAGATATTGACCCCTTACAAAATATACTTTTTAGCGATAGTTACGAAGACAACAACTCAACAAGCACAAGCGCACAATATAATTTACGCCTCCACGAAGATGCCGAAGATGGCAACATCGCCAATTGGGAATATTACGCGACAACACTCGGCTCAACTGCCACCAATGTGCTTGATGATGGTGGTCATGCCATTGAATTAAGTGGCAATAATGGCTTAAACAACGGCTTTAGTTTCTCAGACTTAAATATTGAACAAGGATTTATAGCCAGTTGGCGTTTGAAATACAGCAATGCTTTTCGCTTCTTTGCCATTATTCGCACAAGCGACTCACCGAATGCTAATATGTTTCTCGAATACACCCCCGATGACATCAGTACAGGACAAAGTGGAGTATTTATTCATCACGGCTTAGGTGCAAATGCCAATGACGGTAGTTGGCACACTTTTACCCGTGATTTAGAAGCCGACCTTCATGCCACAAGACCCAATGACAACTTGCTACGCATTGTAGGGTTTTCCATCAGAGGTAGCGGTCGTATTGACAACATTCTAACCTACGAGCGACCAGCACAAGAAACATTCATCTACCACGGTCACAACTACCAAATCATCAAAACACCCATGAATTGGCAAGATGCCGCAGCATTTGCTGACAATGCAGGTGGCTATCTTGCCAATATTGGTAGCGTAGCAGAAAACCACGAAATCTATTCAAGGCTCTATCGCTATGTTGATCAGGCCGAATACGCGAATACCGTCGCATCAAATGGCGGAGGCGCATCGTATATATGGATAGGCGGCAATGACCTTGACACACCAGATACATGGATATGGGACAATAACGGCGAACAATTTTGGAATGGAAAAGTACTCGGCAATCCTGTCGGCGGTTTATACAACAACTGGGGCAGAGACAACAATGAAATCCAAAACGAACCCGACAATGCAGGCATCCAACAATCTGCCGGTATTGCCCTTACCCGTTGGCCAATAGGCAGTGGCTCACTCGGGCAAACATCTCATTGGAATGACCTGATATCGGCCGACCCATTGTATTTTATTATTGAATTTGATTAACACCTATTTACTAAAGTCCTTTTTGAATTGTGAAATAAAGTTTATCTCATGATATTCATAATTTATCGTGATCTAATTCTTACAAAAAAAATCTGTAAAGTCTCCCTTACAGATTTTTTTCCTTATTTATTAAACATCTCTAACAAAGGTATTTTTATTTTTTCACTAAGGATAAGAAGAATCACAGTAGTCATAACAAGCATACAATTCATCTATTAGAATTTCACACACTTGAGTATCATAATAACCTCCAGAACAATAAAAATTATAATCATTATCAAAATCGGCATCGCAGTCATTAATACAGCTCTGGTAACCACTTGAATAAAGGCTTGAATTTACAATGTTTTTTGAAATGGTTGAATTGCTTTCTTTATTCTTTTGTAAAATGAATCCCGAATCAGAATTTGCAACAGAAATGAAACTTAACACTAAAAACAGGCTAAATATAAATATTTTCATAATTTTTCTCACGTATTAGTGCCTATTTTTTAAACAGAAAGGTAAGTAGGCAAGACCTTTAAGCCTATATTTATACTAAAACCCATGTATTTCCGTGACGCAATACACAAATAATTTATTTTAAAAGGTTGAATTATTTCATTTAACGATATGTTAATTTTTATTAGATATAAATCTTAACATTTAACCTTTAATTCTTAACAATGTAAATTCTCATGTTAAGAGCTTTATATATGTTTTTTATGTTTCTTTGAAGGAGTATCAAATGAAAATTTCTTATAGATAGTGTTTTTTATACTGACTGTGAAATAAATGTAAATCTATATAATTAAAAAAGCCTGTGATTTTTAAACCACAGGCTTTCTACATTCTAAAGTTATGTATTGTTTAGATTAAAAATCTATACGAATACCAACTTGTGCTTGCCACTGAGATCTATCTCTTCTTAAGCTTAAGTTTCCAAGTTTAGTAGTAGATCGTCCTTCAAAGTCTATGATTGCACGACCTTGGTCATCATATCCATCAATATCAGCTATATCAATTCCTTTATAGTAACCAGTATAAACTTTACCCCAATCACTATTTAATAAATTACCTAAGTTCTTGATTGATAAGAATACTGAGGCTCTAAATCTTCCGATAGCTGGCAATTCCTGTTTAATTTTCATATCCCAAAGATTGATTCTTGGTGCTTGTAATGAATTTCTTACTGGAACCTGTCCTCTATACTGGTCAAGACCAGTTGCTGCTAACCATGCTTCAAAATCAGCTCTTTCATCAGGATCCGCCATAACATATTCATCTTCGTTTGGTACGTAAAATAAGTCATTACCAAAGAAACCATCACCATTTACATCATTATCATAAGTGTAGTTGTATGGTTCGCCATCTTGCGAACTCCAAAATAAGTTAATATTAGTAATTGTATCACCAAAGAAATTATTATCATAAGCCATTTGCAAAGTAAAAGCATTGCCTATTTGATAGTTAGAAATACCAACTTCTTGAGAATTAGGATTAAAAGATGAACGGTATCTCCAGTTAGAACTAGCCTGTGAAGACTTACCAGAACTTACTTCAGATGTACTTGTGTTTGTATAAGATCCTTTCACAAAGAAATGTTCAGTTTTCTTTTCCAAACTAATTGTAGCCGTTTTGCTATATCCTTTGCTTGTGTTACTTAAAGCAAATACATCATTATATGCTGAATTACTACCTGCTCTGCTTCCACTCATTGCTAAAATATCTTCAAAATAAGCCAATCTACCATCAGGAAGAGTGCCTGTTGGCGCACCTAAGTTTAAGTGCTCATAAAAAATACCATTTTGTTGTTTAGTATACTCGTACTCAAACGTTGCTTGTAAACCATACCAAGGTAGCTCCGCATCTAAAGCAATATTAGATTTAATAACTGTAGGTAGTTTAAACCCAGGTTTAAGTAAATCAACATTCTGTCTAGGAGGGCTTGCAGGAGGAGGCTCTTGTGAGAATCCGTCTGGAATATAAGGGCCATCGTACCCCCCCCCTCTACAACCAAGACAATAACTATTTACATTGCCACCAGGATTTGTAAATGGATTTGACAACCATACATTTGGTGAGCCACCGCTGAATACACCTACGCCACCACGTAGTTGTAAATTAAGTTCATCACTCATATCGTAATTAAAACCAATTCGCGGCTGTAGAACTCCACTATTGACTACATTTGTATTTGGAATGCCAAACACTTCTTCAAACCCTTGATTTAATAATGGCTTGTCATCTGTAGAAGGCTTATCATAACGCAAACCATACTGAACTGTAAGTTTATCATTTACTAACCAATTATCTTGAATAAATAGTCCTGTATTTTTCCAAGACCAATCTGCAGCAGGAAACGGGTCATTTGGATCAACACCAATATTGTATTGGAATCTATTTACATCACCATTGATAAAATCTTCTAAATTATCAAAACGATAATTACCTAAAGAATCTCTTAGGAAGACATTGAATATATCATTTTCCTGAATATCAACACCAGCCTTAATAGTATGGTCTCCTACATAATAATTACCTTCTAAATAAAAATTATTTGTTTTTGTAGACAATGAATTGGCATGTCTAAATCTTTCTCTACCAAAGTAGATTGTATCGCCATTTGGTCCAACTTCTTCAATTTCAACAAAGGCAAGGTTGGATAAAGATCCTACTAAGCCGATTGGATCTTTTTGATAGTCTGATGTCGAAATACGCAACTCTGTATTAAAATTGTCAGACCAATCACTATATAAATTTACTGCATAAGTATCAGAAGTGTAATTATTTACATGCCAATGAGAACTTGTTGAACGACGAGTATTTCCAAAACCATTTATGCGGGGGTCATTATCTTCATTTGTATTGTATTTGAAAGACGCTCTATGGTTTTCATTAATTAACCAATCAATTTTTAGTAATATATTTTCTTTAGTGTCTTCAAGTTCAGTAGGTGAAGCAATTGAACCAATATCAATTCCATACGTATCTCTTGCAGCATCTACCACACTTTGAATTACAGAATCATCAACAAAAGACTGTCTCGGCACACTTGTTCTTGACGTATCTTCTAATCCAATAAAGAAGAATAATTTATCTTTAATAATTGGTCCACCCAAAGTAGCACTTATCTGAGTATTAGTAAACTCACTAAAATCACGTGTCATGCTTTCATTACCAAATTGATAATTAATAGATCCTGTAAATTCATTTGTACCACTTTTAGTTACTGCATTTACATTAGCTCCTGTAAAGTTAGATAACGTCACATCATAAGGAGACAATTGAACATTCAATTGCTCAAGTGTATCAATATTAAATGGTTGACCTAAACCTGCAAAACCGTTAGCTTCTAATCCAAATGGATCATTTGCGCCTACACCATCAATTGAGAAATTGTTTGAACGATTACTTACACCAGAAACTGCAAAACCACCATTATCTCTTAAGTTAATACGTGAGTCCAATCTTAAAAAATCAGTGACATCTCTTGATATGGTTGGTGCATTTTCTAGAGTATCTTGACTAATTGCTGTGCCTGAACCCATATTATCAGCACTAAAAACCGATTGTGTAACTGATCCAAACACAACCACTTCTTCAATATCAGAAGATTCAGCAGCAACAGCCACGTCAACTGATTTAGTGTCGCCAAGTGTTAAGTAGATATCTTCTTGTTTACCAGAAGCATAACCGTCACTGCTAACAGATACGGTATAAGGTCCACCAACACGTAAACCACGTGCCTGATAATTACCTTGGCTGTTTGTTGTTAATGTTTTAGTTGCACCTGTTGTAGTATTTTTGATTACTACTGTAGCACCAGCTAAAGCATTGCCATCAGAATCAACAACCGTACCACGTATGGCTGAGGCTGTGTCCTGTGCGTAAGATACGCTCACCGCTAGCAAACTCATCAATAATGAGACGGCCAACCATGTAAATCGCTTATTATCTTTCATATTAAAAGCACCCTTCTTTAGTTAAATTAAATTTAAGTTAAAAACATTCATGGAAAACAGACATTCACTCATACCACGTTCCATAATCTTGTCCATTTTCGCATACGTGGGCGTATCGTAAAAGAGTTTTGTGAAAGTTTCGTTAAATATCAAAACAATTCTATAACTTTTGGCATAATTAAGCGATACTAGACTTTTTAAAAGTCATTCCAACAGACAAACCCAATATGTTTAGAATCATTCTTATACTCTTTTTTAGCTCATCAAACCTTATTGCAGGCACTCTAAAGTCAGGTCCAATGCTTGGACACACAGCTTTACGCGGTGCAAATATTTGGTTAGAAACCAACAATCCAAGTCAAGTCAAAATAAAATACTGGCAAGATGGTAAGCCTAAACAAGCCAGGCAACTCTCAACAAAAACTCTTGCTAGTAACTACAATATGCATACGTTTAAACTAGCTGGTTTAGAACCTGGTTTAACTTATCATTATCAGTTGTGGGTTGACAAGAAGCCTGTTTCAAAGAAAAAGGAGTTCTTTAGCTTTAAAACTCAAGCACTTTGGATGTTTCGTACCGAGCCGCCTGAATTTAGCGTTTTAACCGGCTCTTGTAATTTTGAAAACGAAGAAGCTCATGATAGAGCTGGCACGCCATATGGTGGTGGTTATGAGATTTTTGATACTATTGCGGCTCAAGAGGCTGACATGATGTTATGGCTTGGTGACAATTGGTATTATCGCGATGTGGACTATGATGCGGAACAAAACATGATTTATCGTGCAAGCAAAGATAAAGGACGAGACTTTTTGCAGCCTATTTATCAAAAATTTGCCAATTATGCTATTTGGGATGACCATGATTTTGGACCCGATAACAGCGGCGGCTATTTTATTCACAAGGCAAGAAGTCTTGATATTTTTAAAAAAATCTGGGCAAACCCTAGCTATGGCATGCCTGAGACTCCTGGGATTTTCACTAAAGTTCGGTTTAATGACGTTGATTTCTTTTTATTGGATGATAGATACCATCGCAGTAGTGAAAACTTGCCAGATGGCCCTGACAAGGTTATGTATGGAAAAGAACAAATACTTTGGCTGAAAAATCAACTTGTGGCATCACGCCAACCCTTTAAGTTTATCGTTGGTGGCAATCAAATGCTTAATGATTACCACAAATGGGAAGGTTGGGACAAGTATCGCTATGAACGCGATGCTTTTTTAAAATGGCTGGATGAGGCTAAAATAGAAGGTGTCGTCTTTTTAAGTGGCGATAAACACCACACTGAAATGCTTGAAATTCCTCGTAAAGATGCTTATCCGCTATACGAGCTCACCTGCTCACCTTTTACCGCAGGAACACATGAAAAATGGTTAGATGATGAACGCAAGAAACCGACTCTTATTGCAGATACGCTTGTTGGCGTTAAGAATTTTTGTAAGTTGAACTTTTCAGGAAAACGTAAAAACCGAAGCATGACAATTGAGGCATATAATGTTAATGCTGAAAAATTATGGTCAAAGACTTTACATCAAAGTGATTTAAGCTACCCAAAAGATGGTCAATAAAACAGCAAATCTAAAAAGTAACGAACAGTCAAGTATTCGTTACTTGAATTTATTTCGTTTATTCTTAAGCTTTTTCTTTTTTTCTATAATTTTTAAAAAATTTGGTAGCATTGTCGGAATAACTTATACACTTGATATTGCACGTTTTATTGCCAGTTTATATCTTGCTGCGTCTTTGCTTATTTTGATAGCCTCGCAATTTACTAAGAAAAACACCTTGTTCATCGGTCTACTGGCCCTAATCTTAGATTTACCTTTTATAATATCCTTGACACTATTATTTAATGGTTTAGAAAATGGCTGGGTGCTACTCCCTGTTATTACTATTGGTTCATTTTCAATACTTAACCACAAGTCTTTTTCGATTTTTGCCATGCCGCTATTGGCAACAGCATTATTACTGATATTACCCAATTTATTAAAGTTAGATTATAGCCACATTCATTTATCCACTATATTTCTTTATGCCTTAATATACTTTGGCATTGCTTTAGTTGGCATTCGACAATCACAAGCATACAATTTATCCTTGTTATTGACCCAAAGACAAAAAACGAAAATAACCAGCCTTTCAAAAATCAATGAATTAATAATTGATCAAGTGAGTTCAGGTGTTGTTGTTTTTAACCGTGAATATAACATCGTCCACATTAATGAACTGGCACAAGGAATTATTCGTTCACAAACCGACAAAAGACTGCCTATAGCCTTAATAAAATCAATTGTTGCCACTCCACAAGGGAAAAAAGAATTTAAAACCACCCTGTTTGGTGATGACATACTCGTCAAACTTGTGACATTAGAAGAACAATCTAACACTCGACTTTTAATTATAGACCAGCAGTCCCAGCTCAATAAAAAATTACAACAAATTGAACTGGCTAATCTTGGGCAACTTTCTGCTACCATTGCCCATGAAATAAGAAATCCGTTAGCAGCTATCTATTCAGCATCCGAATTACTTAAAGAATCAGATAAAACCAATGATGAAGACCGAGAACTAACCGACATAATCATTCACCAAGTCAAGCGCTCTAACCGTATTATCGAAGATGTTCTACTGATGTCAAAAAATCACATAGCCAACCAAAAGAACTTTGATATCAATGAAAATATTGCAGCTTTTAAAGACCGTTACTGCCAACAAAATGGAATCGAGCCAAACCAAATGATGCTAGATTTTAAGGAAAAAGCAGTACGAGTAACATTTGACACCTCCCACCTATCACAACTACTGTGGAATCTAACTGAAAATGCATTCAAACATGGCATTAATAACAAGATTATCATAAAAGTATTTAACGATAGAAACGATACAATTATCGACATTTTAAATAAGGGTCAAGCATTTGACACCATTGTTGAAGAGAGTTTATTTACGCCATTTTTCACCACGCACACTCAAGGCACTGGTCTTGGGCTATTTATATGTCGAGAAATGTGCAAATCCAATAATGCAAAACTAGAATACCTAAGACAAGAACCTTTTCATGTATTTCGATTGCATTTTCCAACAAGTTAACCTTGTTGAAATTGAGTCAATTCAAATCGAACAGTATGAGCTTGCTCTAGTGCATCTGGCTTAGAGATATTTACTCGCACAGAAAACACACAATCATCTGATAACACTCTCATTGCAATTGCTTTAGCCAAGGCTTCAATTAAATGGAATTTTGAGTCTCTGACAAACTGATAAATATCCAAACAAACCTTATGGTAATCTAGCGCATGCTCAATATTGTCAGATTCACACGCTTGAGAAGCATCGTACTGTAATTCTAAATCAATCAGAACAACTTGTTTGTTAATTCTTTCCTGAGCATAAACACCGATAATTGCATCAACAGCAATCTGTTCAATAACTATTTTTTCCATAGCTTATTATAACTTTGGTAACCCAGAGGTAAGTAGCCAACGCTTTAATTCTTCGTTGTATTGCCATGACTGGTGGTCATAAATAGTTTTTGTGCGATTACTATGTATGTTATAGAGTTGAATTTCGACATCTTGCAGGATTACATCTTCTGATGCGCCCGGTGCTATGGGCGATTCAGAATAACGGCTCACTTTAAATTGCTTTAACTTTTCAAGCTCAAATCGCGTTGGTTGAATGGCTTTATTTTCTGGGTCTAAAAAACGCGAAGCTGCGTCAAAATTTGCCCACCTAATACTCGCTGCATATTGATATAAGGTATCATCTAAACTGCGTTTTTTTGTTGATTTACCACTGCCGCACGAACTTAATGATAAAATCAATACTAAAGAGAAAGAGATGAAGAGTAACTTTTTCATGGTTATACCTATTTTTGAGGAATTATGACATATTTTGCTTTCATTGTACTAAATATTACATTTTCTGCATTAACTAGCTTAATTTCACAGTCAATACGTTGATGCCTGCCTTTTTTGATTTTTTCTTTAATTTTGGTGAAATTATAACCATCAATAAAAGAAGCCACAATAATTAAATCCTGATACATCGCCTTATTCCAGTGCGTTTCATTTTTATGGATAACAACATCTGCTTCAATAAAATTTCTATCACAGGACAATTTAATCAATGACCAAGCAGAAATAATCATTAAAGCTGAACTACTACCACCAAAAACACTGCCCTTATCATTGATATTATTTATCAGGGGAGCCTGCACGGTTAATATGTCATTACTAAAATCAGTAATCTGCATAGACATATCTCGAGTTAAAGGAATATCCTTATACAATTGTTGCTGAAATGATTTTATCATGAAGCCAAAAGAACTTAGATTAATATTTTAATCAGTTGCACTATGCGGAATCAGCAACTTAAAAGAGCTTAAATAACTGGATTTACTTTTTGTTGCTTTATTTGTTGAATTTTTTTTAACAGCATTATTCGTTGTCGTTTTTTCAGAGGTTAACGGCAATTTGTCCGAGTCATTTGACACAAAACCATCGCAACTACTAATATCTTGAGCGTAAGAATTTAATGCAAGAAACATCAGAAGCAAGGCAAATATTTTCAAATAGAGCTTAATCATTGTATAATTCTAGCAATAACAACTACTATCGTAAATACTTTTAAATGCAAATAGCTCTATTTTTTCAACAATCATTCAAATAAATCAAATTTAATGCAAAAATTCAATTCAACACAAATGCCCTGGCTCACTGATTTTTGTGATAATTTGCGGATTTTTATTTCAATTGTTGTGCTTCAGATTGCAGTTTTCATCTATTCTTTTGGGTTTTTGTCATTCGATTTTGAATACCTACGCAAATTATCAATTTTAACTTTATTGGCACAACTTGTTGGCATTACCATACTGATTGTTTTGTGTAAATTACGTACATTTTTTAATAAATTAAACGTTATAACTGGAGTGATATTGCTGTCTATTTTAATCATCAGTATCACCACTATTTTGGCACAAATTATTGGTTATTTAGATTTACAACTCACCTTTAACTTATTTGATGATCAACAGACTGTTAACTTTATCAATTTTAAATTAACTATCGCTTCGATCATAATTTGCTTGGCATTAATTCGCTATTTTTATATTCAAGACCAATATAACCGACAGATTCAATCGCTCTCAGATGCCCGAATCGGTGCTCTTCAAGCTCGAATCAAGCCACACTTCTTGTTTAATAGCCTCAACTCAATCGCCTCACTTATTTCTATTGACTCCATTCTCGCTGAAAAAGCAGTCACCGACTTCTCCAGTCTCATGCGTCGAACCTTCACCTATAAAGACAAAACAATTACCATAGCAGAAGAGCTCAAATGGATTGAACAATATTTAGCTATAGAGAAACTCAGACTGGATGAACGCCTTGGTTTTGACATATCATGTGAAAAATTCTGTGAAAACAAAATGATTCCAACCTTATCTATTCAACCCTTAGTAGAAAATGCTATTATTCACGGTATACAACCTTTAGAAGAAGGCGGAATAATAACAATCAAGATTCTATCTGATAATAATATGCTGAAAATCACTGTTACAAACCCTTACATCGTTAGAACCAATTCCAACTCAAATGGTACGGCTCTTGTTAACATTAGGGAGCGCCTAAAACTTCAATACGGAGCTAAAGCAACATTAACAACTCAAGGACAAAATGGACAATTCATGGCAACAATTAAGCTACCACTATGAAATTTTTAATTGTCGATGACGAACCTCTTGCTCGGCTACGTTTGCAAAAGATGCTAGAACATTTTGGCTATTCAGATATAGTCACAGCTACAAATGGTGCAAAGGCCATTGAAGCTGTAATGCAAAACCACCCACATGTTGTATTTCTGGATATAGAAATGCCAGTACTAACAGGTATTGAAGCTGCACCAAAAATTAAACAAATATCACCTGAATCTGCCATAATATTTTGCACCGCGTATGATGACTTTGCTATTAAGGCCTTTGATTTATCCGCAAGTGATTATTTGCTCAAACCCGTTTCGACAGAACGCTTAAAACAAGCCTTAGATAAAATCATTCCAGCGACCACATCTCCTTCCATCTCATTTAATCACGGTAAAGATTTAGTTAATTTAAGCATTAATGACATTTATTGTTTCATCTCAGAAGATAAAATCACTTATATGTACTGTAGTCTTGGCATGGTTATTATTGATGATTCGCTCGTCTCACTGGAGTCCCGTTTTGGTGAAAACCTTATTCGCATCAATCGAAATGCCTTAGTTAACACCAATGAAATATATGGAGTTCATGTAAAACAATCAAAATCTTACATAAACTTATTGAATTGTGACCAACAACCCCAAATTAGTCGAAGAAATCTAAGCAAAGTTAAAAAACTCATCAAAGAGAACCAATAAATCAATGACAAAACAAATAACAACCATCACCATAGCCACACGCGAATCCCCTCTTGCTCTGTGGCAAGCCGAATTTACTGCCGACTTGATTGAAACTACATTTCCACACATCAAAACCAAGCTTTTACCAATGACAACCAAAGGTGATCAAATATTAAATGTCACATTGGACAAAATTGGTGGCAAAGGCCTTTTCTTAAAAGAGCTTGAACAAGCCATGATCGCCAAAGAAGCTGACATTGCCGTACACTCGATGAAAGATGTACCGGCTGATATGCCACAAGAATTTACTATTTGCAGTATTTTCAAACGCCATGATGCCAGTGATGCTTTTGTTTCAAACACCTATAAATCTATCGATGAACTACCACAAAGTGCTGTGGTTGGCACTTCGAGTTTGCGCAGACAATCACAATTACTAGCTCTTCGCCCTGATTTAAATGTCAAACCGTTACGCGGCAATGTGCAAACACGCTTAAAGAAGTTAGATGATGGCGGATATGATGCCATTATTTTAGCAACCGCTGGATTAGAACGCATGAAAATGGATGATCGGATTGCCGCAAAGATGTATCCACCGAATTGGTTGCCAGCCGTCGGTCAAGGAGCTGTCGGTGTCGAATGCCTTAAAACACGCAAAGATTTAATTGAATTATTTGCTGAACTTAATGATGAAATCACCGCAAAGTGCATCCACGCCGAACGTGCTATGAATAAAGAACTCGAAGGCAGTTGTTCCTCTGCTATTGGCGCATCAGCAATTGTCGATGGTGATACCATCAAAATGCAGGCATTAGTTGCCAATCCAGATGGTTCAAAAATAATACGAGTGAAAAATAAAAGCAGTGACCCAATAAAGTTAGGTCAAAACATTGCTCAGGCACTTTTTGAGTCTGGAGCACAAAAAATACTTGATTTAGCGCATGATTAACAATGACTAAAACCACCATTCTCAATACACGACCTGAGTTTTCTAGTCAACCAACAGCTCAAGTCTTTGAGGATAGTGGCTTTGCAGTAATCAATTTCCCCTGCATAGAAATAACTGCCACTGAGAACCGTGACGAAATAAGTGCAAAACTGAGTCAAGTATCTGTAAGAGATACCGTTATCTTTACCAGTCAACATGCTGTCACTTTTGCCTATCAACTCTACCCGCTGTTAAAGTTAACAAAAGAAAACACTGTTATCACTGTTGGAACCAAGACTGCAGAACTTTTAGAGCTGCATTGCCACGCGGATATTTGGGTACCAGAAAAACAAAATTCTCAAGGTGTTATTGAATTATTACAAAACTTGAACAACATCAAAAGCATTAAGCTTATTACCGCTACGAATGGGCGTGAAGAAATTCAAGAATTTGCAGATTCTAACTCCATCGAGTTACAACAAATTAATGTCTACCAAAGGCAATTACCACAAGCTGACAAGCAAATACTTAAACAAATCAAACAAACCGATAAACTCATAATCTTAGCAACAAGCACCACAACAATTAACAACCTCAAACAACTCGTATCGCCAACAACATGGCAACATCTACAAAATCAAAGGATTGCCTGCGCCTCACAACGCATTACTCAAGAAGCCAAAAAACAAAACTTTAGGAATGCCATCAACACACAATCAGCCAATCCAGTAGAGATTGCTCAATTCTTGCCCAAGAATTAAGCAACCGACAATATTAAGCTTGTGGAATACTATTAACCATGAGCAACTAACAAATAAATAACCAACATAAATATCGCTATCATGGTCATGGTTTCTACCCAGTTAACCTTACCATCATCTTGTACCGCTTTCCACAACACTAGCATTGAGGGAAAACCCAGTAAAATTGCGCTAGTTGTATGAATATCGATAGGAACGACTCCACCTGTTGTATTGATTGCTGGAATAAACCCAAACTGAGTTAAACCTGCCAAAATAATCATAGCAATAGGTAACACCAAAAAGGGCACTTGGGTAATCGCACCTGAAGCATTTGCCATAGCAATAGAGTATTTCTTTTGAAAATGTGCAGTTCCTATCATCACAAAAGCACCTGCTGATGCAAAAACTGACAATATAATAGCACCAAACATTTGTGAATAACCTGCCGCCTCTAGTTTATGCACGAGAATACCAGCAAATTCACCAACAGAATGGCCGCCAATTATAGACACTAAAAGACCAGCAATACCAAAGGATAAAATTGTTGCCATTGACATCAAGTGCCCGTCTTCATTTTGCTCCACTGGTATATCATCGGCAGATTCTGGCTTATGCTCTTTGGAAAATCGTTTAACCAAACGAGTCACTGCAACAACTTGAATAAGTAATAAAATTACACCAAATACATATAAATCAGAGATGGTCAATGCGGCACTGGCATCAGCCGTCCCAGTAAAAGCCTTCATCAACAACATAATCACGCCAATACTAAAGAAAACTCCCGCCGCTGCGGCATATAAATCGGTACTTAAACCTACCAAAGGTTTTGGCAACTCTGCATTGCCCTCAACATCTCGCGGCAACATACCACAATACAATCCAAAAGCTGCAGCCCCAACATGCAAGGTCAGAACAGTCACAATAAATCCAACTCGCGGAGTTGCCAGTAAAACAAATGCCAACATAACAAGTTCTGGAATATTACTGGACAATCCTGCCATTGTTCCGGCAACAAATGAATTCATTTTTTTGCGTTTGGCATAACCATCAACGGCATGAATCATCATTTCGGATGAGGCAAACACCACAATTAAACCGCCAACACCTAAAACGATACCCTTAAGCCAACCGTGTTCATGAAAAACAAAATTGCCAATGGCAACAAGAACTAAACCAATGATGAGCAACCACAACCATTGTTTACTGGATTGATTTTTTTCTGACATTTTTTTACCCTTTTAAAAATTCCTGAAAATTGTAACAAAAAACATGAGTCAATTGTGATATAATTTTTGTCACTTTAGATTTAGTGCTTTTTCGAAAACAAAGATCACCCAAATCTATCCAAATTAATCATAACATAGGGGACTCTATATGAAATTTACCAAACCCAATAGTTATTCTAAAAAGCTTATTAGAAAAACTCTCTTGATAAGTGCTTTAGGACTAATTATTAACACTGCAGCTACGGCTCAAACAGATATACAAACAAGAGGATTAATGAATCCTGTTGAAGTCATGTATCCGCAAACTTCTGTGCCGTCAATTAAAGCATCATCCATTGCGGATATGTCTTATATGTATGGCTACTTACATGCAAAAGACCGTTTGTTTCAAATGGATTATACTCGCAGGCTTGCCAGTGGCACAGTGGCGGAACTTGTTGGAGCCGCAGGAATACCAACAGACATTCAGCTTCGAACCATTGGTTTTGAACGCGCGGCTTTGCGTTCGTATCAAGCTGCTGGTGCACAAACAAAAGAAATTTTACAATTTTATGCCAATGGTGTGAATGCCTGGTTGGCAGAAAATGATTTACCAATCGAATATAGTGGTTTAGAAATTACTAAAGTTAAACCGTGGCGACCCGTTGATTCCTTAGCGATTGCCAAACTCGTAGCCTTTCAATTATCCAATGATTTACAAGAGCTTGACTGGACTGTTGCCATTGGCACCATGCAACAAGTCGGAGCTGCTGCAGGTTTTGATGGAACAGCGCTATTTTTAGAAGATTTATACCGCTCTGGACCACCTGATGACCGAGTAACCGTACCTGGATTTTTAGAGTCCATTGGTGGAGTTGTCTTAGCTAATGATCAAACCACGCCAAATAAGAGTGCATCTACAGTCGATACCAGTAACTTTACTCAATATGCTGAAAAAGACATAGATATGGTTAAGGGCTTACTCAATATTTGGGAAAGCAATCCCGATTTAAATAAACTTAAAGATGACAGTGCTCGCGATGTTGGCTCTAATGTTTGGGCTGTATCGGGCGATCATACCGTAAGCGGTTATCCAATTGTTGCCAATGACCCTCATTTGTCTCTAGATTTACCTTCAGTATTCTACCCTGTGCATTTATATGCTGGAAAAGATGGTGTAACAGAATTTAATGCCGCAGGTGTTGGCTTCCCCGGAGCACCAATTATTGCTCAGGGTTGTAACGAACGTTTGTGTTGGGGCAGTACAGTGCATCCAGTTGATGAAACTGATTTTTATTTTGAAGACATTCGCACCAACCTTTTTGGCTTACCAGCCTTTACTGTATTTGAAGGCAAAGAAGAGCCAATCCAATATTTATTCCAAGTTTATCACGCTAACCAAATTGGTGACGGTGTCATGAACAATCTTGAAAACCAACGCATTGGTTACGATGCTGGTGGTATTACGTATATTGTTAAACGTCGAAATAACGGTCCAATATTGAGCGTTGATCGTGCTAACAACCGCGCTGTAAGTATGCAATACACTGGATTTAGTGCCACACAAGAAGCCGAAGCTTTCTTTGATATGTCAACTGCCCGTGATGTCTTTGAATTTGGTGAAGCCACAACAAAATTTGATGTTGGCTCACAAAACTTTGGTGTCGCAGATATTGATGGCAACATAGCTTATTTCACAGGGGCCGAAGTTCCTGTTCGTGAAGATTTACAAACCATGAATACTGTTGATGGCGTTCCACCAATGTTTATCCGTGATGGAACTGGTGCTCATAAAAATGAATGGATGCCTGTGAGTAATCCTCAAGCCAATCAAGCAGAGCCTCATGAAATTGTTCCAACAGCAGAAATGCCATTTGTGATTAACCCTGCTAAGGGTTGGTTTGCAAATGCTAATAACGATCCAATCGGCACATCATTAGATAACAACACACTCAACCAAGTGCGTCCAGGCGGGGGTTTGTATTATATTTCTCAAGGGGGTTATTCAACTTACCGTATGGGACGAATTGATCGATTATTAACCGAAGCTGTTGCAGGTGGTGGAAAAGTTGATGCCATGGATATGAAAATATTTCAAGCCAACACCCAGTCAATGGATGCAGAACTTATTACTCCACATATCTTCAATGCGGCATTTAATGCATCAAATGCTGATGCTTGGCCTGGGATTCAGCAGTTCCTTGGAGATCAAAAGATGTTAGAAGCATTGGGACTTCTTTCTTCATGGGATTTCAGTATGCCAACAGGCATTACCGAAGGTTATGATGCAGGAGATAACCCTTTTGCTTTAGTTGCACCTAGTCAAGGCGAAATTGACAATTCTGTAGCAGCAACTATCTATTCTACATGGCGCTCAATGGCAATTCAAAATACCATAGATGCCACCATGAAAGGTGTTGATGCAGCAATTGGTCAAGATTTACTTGCACCACAGTTACCAGGAAGTAAACGCGCATTTAATGGTTTTAAAAACTTGCTAGACAACTTTGAAACTGCTCAGGGTGTTGGTGCATCAGGAATAAACTTTTTTACCAACCCACAAGCACCTACACCTGAGGATGCACGTGATTTTGTTATTCTTGCCAGTTTAAAACAAGCATTGGATTTACTTGCCAGTGACGAGTTTAAAGCAGCATTCAACAACTCTACAGACATCATGGATTACCGTTGGGGTAAGTTACACCGCATAACCTTTGCTCATCCATTGGGCGCAAGTTTAAGTGTGCCAAATGGCTTGTTTGGATTCCAAACAACCGATGGATTGTCTGGAATTGCTCGTCAGGGCGGCTACCAAGTTCTTGATGCCTCTGGACATTCAGTTCGTGCAAAAACACTTAACGGCTTTATGTTTGCCGATGGTCCAGCTCGTCGTTTTGTCGGCTTAATGACTCCAAATGGTCCAGTCATTGATCAGATGATACCCGGCGGACAAAGTGGTGTGATTACAACAGGCCCTTTGTATGTTAATCAACTGTTCTCTTGGTTAGTTAATTCATACCTCCCATTGTTTGTAGATATTGATTTAGTTGGGCAAATTGCTGTCGCTACGCAAAACTATGTTCCTTAGTTAGAATAATTTTCACGTTAAACAAAAAGCTTAATGTATAATGCATTAAGCTTTTTTTTGTACTAAATTTATGAATAAAATAATTTTGATAACAGGAGCGAGTCGTGGTATTGGAGCAGCTTGTGTGAGTTATGCTCACCAACTGGGGTTAGGTGTTATTGCTACGGGCTCGCAGTACCGATAAGCTTCAAGAATTACAAAAACAACACCCAACTATTCAAACCATTGTTGCCGATATTTCGACAGATAAAGGCAGAGAAACTATTGCCAGTCAAATCAAGCGACCTGTGGATTTTCTGTTGCATAATGCTGCAGAGTTGTACCCGCCAAAAAAACTTATAGAAATTGAACCAACAGAATTTTCCCAAAACATAAGCACCAATGTTGAGCCTTTGTTATTTATAACTCAGCTATTATTACCCCAACTACAACTAGCGCAAGACAAAGCCCGAATCCTAACCATGACATCACGAGCAGCTCAAAATGCTTATGTAGGAATTGGCAGTTATTGTGTTTCCAAAGCGGCGGCTTTAATGGTCACAAATATTCTCAAAGCCGAACTTGAACCGATAGGAATTTTAATCAACAGCTATTCACCTGGCGTTGTTGATACTGCCATGCAAAAAACACTGCGCAACTCTAGCGATGAGATTTTTCCTTACAGCAATGATTTTAAGCAATTAAAAACGGATAATAAACTCGTCACTCCAAAACGGGTTGCCGAACATATTTTGACGACCATGACCTCATTCAGTGAAA
>Ga0256834_1000907_pt1 | contig 20917 bp, 13 predicted proteins | sample 4281140metaG_FD_190536 | JGI IMG/M metagenome (GOLD analysis project Ga0256834, IMG submission 190536) | Hydrothermal vent microbial communities from East Pacific Rise, Pacific Ocean - 4281-140 | ecosystem: Environmental > Aquatic > Marine > Hydrothermal vents | place: Pacific Ocean: East...
GCTAATGCAAGACCAAGTTAATAACTTAATTAATAAAGGTATTAAAGCGATTGCCATAACTTCCAAATTATCCGAAGATGAAATTATCATCGCTTTTGATAATATGCAATTTGGCAACATTAAGTTTTTATATCTTTCGCCTGAAAAATTGCAATCCGAATTTATACAGCAAAAAATTAAACAATTAAACATAAATTTAATTGCCATTGATGAAGTACACTGTATATCGGAATGGGGTCATGATTTTAGACCAAGTTATTTAAAGATAAACCTTTTAAAAGAACTAAAACCAAACACAAAATTTATTGCATTAACAGCAACTGCAACCGAAAAAGTTACGAATGATATATTACTAAATTTAGATTTAAAAGATGTAAAATATTTTAAAAAGACTTTTTATAGAAAAAATTTAGCCTATCAATTATTTAAAACAGATGATATTTTAGATAAATTAAAGCGAATATTAACCAAAACAAACAAACCAAGTATCATTTATGTAAATTCACGCAAACAAACCAAAACCATTAGTAATTATTTAAATTTGAATAATTTTAAAAGTTCCTATTATAATGGCGGTTTGACTATTACCGAAAAAGAGATTGCTTTTAATAATTGGTTATTAGAAAAAACACCTATAATGGTTGCTACTAATGCTTTTGGCATGGGAATTGACAAAGATAATGTTGGTGTTGTAATTCATCTAAATTTACCAAATAGCATAGAGAATTACATGCAAGAATCTGGTCGTGTTGGCAGAAATGGTGATAAAGCTTTTTCCGTTTTATTGTATAACGAAAATACTATTTTAGAGTATAAAAAAAGAGTAAATAAAAATATTATTGATAAGAAACAGGTTGCCAAAATATATAAGTTAATAAATCAACATTTATATATTTCTTTAGGTGAATTATTCGATAAAAAATACCTATTTAACCTTCAAGAATTTTGTGCTAAATACAGTTTAGACATTTTAAAAACGTATAATACTATAAAAATATTAGAAAAAGAAAGCATTCTTATTTTTGAAGAAAATTATAACCGAAAAAGCAGTTTGCAATTTTGTACAACCAGCAATTTTGCTGTTAATTACGCACAAAAACATCCCAAACTAAAACCTTTAATACAATTATTATTAAGAAGTTATGGCGGTATTTTTGATAATAGAACAATGATAAATGAATATTATTTAGCAAAAAAATTACAACAAACCAAAAACGAAATCGTATCACAATTAAATTATTTAACCGCAGATAAAATTGTAAATTATCATAGACAAGTTACACAAAGTAATTTGCAATTTTTAGTAATGAGAGAAGATGACAAAACCATAAACCGAATAGCAAAAAATATTAAATCACGAAATATTCTAAAAAAAGAAAAAGCAGTAACTTTATTAAACTATGTTACCAATAACAAAATTTGTAGAAATGTACAATTACTAACTTATTTTGCAGAAAAAAATATTACAGAATGTGGAATTTGTGATGTTTGCATTTCACAAAAAAATTCAAAAATTGATTTAAAAAATATTGCGGTTAATATCCGTTTATTATTTAAACAAAAGAAAAAATTAAGCGCAAAGGAAATTGTACTTTCGCTTAACGAAAAAGAAGAATTTGTATTAAAAACACTACAAATTTTATTAGAAAAAAAGATTCTTAAATTAAATGAAGAAAACAAATATGAGCAACGATAAAAGAGATATTAGAATCGTATTTATGGGTACGCCAGAATTTGCAGTTACCATATTAAAAGGTCTTTTAGACAACAACTATACTGTTGCTGGTGTAATAACAGCACCCGACAAACCTGCTGGTAGAGGTCGCAAACTAAACCAAAGTGCTGTGAAAAAGTTTGCCCTAGAAAATAATTTAACATTATTACAACCAACAAATCTTAAAAATGAAGATTTTCAAAAAGAATTAAAAAATCTAAATGCTAATTTACAAGTAGTTGTTGCGTTTAGAATGTTACCAAAATCCGTTTGGAATATGCCAAAATACGGTACTTTTAACCTTCATGCATCACTTTTACCAGAATATCGTGGCGCTGCACCAATAAATTGGACTATTATTAATGGCGAAACAAAAACTGGTGTTACTACTTTTTTTATTGATGAAAAAATTGATACTGGCGAAATTATACTTCAAAAAGAAATCAAAATTGATCCAGAAGAAAATGCAGGAAGTCTACACGACAAATTAATGCATCTAGGTGCTGATTTAGTTTGCAAAACCATCAAAAAAATAGCATCTAAAAAAGTAAAAACGAAGTCACAACCAGAAAGAGAGAATAAATCGGCATCTAAAATATATAAAGAAGATTGCAAACTAGATTTTAATAATGATATAGATAGTATATATAATAAGGTAAGAGGACTTTCGCCATATCCTGTTTCATGGACAACTATCTATAATGATGGAAAAGAAATTGAAGCGAAAATTTATAAAGCCGAAAAAGAAGTTATTAAACACCAATATAAAATAGGTAAAATCATTACCACTAAAAAGGAATTAAAAATTACCGCAAAAAATGGTTACCTAATTATCACGGAATTAAAAATTGCTGGTAAGCGAAAAATGGATATTGTTAGTTTTTTAAACGGCTTCACTTTTCACGAAGATGCATTTGTTAAATAAACTTTGTTTAATTGTTTAATTGTTCAATTGTTCAATTGTTTAATTGTTTAATTGTTTAATTGTTTAATTGTTTAATTGTTTAATTGTTTAATTGTTTAATTGTTTAATTGTTTAATTGTTTAATTGTTTAATTGTTTAATTGTTTAATTTAACTCCTTAAACCCTATTTATTAAGGTTTTTAAGTTGTTTTTTACTATGGTTATTAACAAAAACGCGTTTTTATTAACAAAAATGCGTTTTTTTATTACTATTTATTGTACAAACCCTTATAAAACCTATATTAGCTACGCTTAAGAGCAAAAGTATTTTATTAATCATATTAAAAATTAAATTTATGAACAAATCACAATTAATTGACGCAATGGCTTCAGAAGCTGGAATTTCAAAAGCAGCAGCAGGAAAAGCATTAGCAGGAATGATGGGAGCAGTAAAAGGTTGCCTTAAAGGTGGAGACAAAGTTTCTTTAGTAGGTTTTGGATCTTGGTCAGTTTCTAAAAGAGCTGCAAGAAATGGTAGAAACCCACAAACTGGTGCTACAATCAAAATCGCTGCTAAGAATGTTGTAAAATTCAAAGCAGGTTCTGAATTAAAAGGATGCGTAAACTAGTTATTAGTTTATCGTTATAAAAGAAACTCCCAAATTGGGAGTTTTTTTTTGTTTTATTTTTGCTATATTTATACTTTCAAATAAAACATGTCAGAAAACATATTAAATAAAGGAAATTTATTAATTGCAGAACCATCTATATTAAATGATCGCTCATTTAATAGATCTGTGATTTTATTAACAGAACACAATCAAAATGGTACGGTTGGTTTTATTTTAAATAAACCATCAGAATATCTACTTAAAGATTTAATACCAGAATTAGGTTCAAATCATATAGTATATATTGGCGGTCCGGTTTCTGAAGATAATTTATATTTTTTACATCGCATACCTAATTTAATTCCTGATAGTATAGAGGTTAAAGATGGTATTTTTTGGGGTGGGAATTTTGAAGTAATTCAACAATTACTAATTAAAGATAATATCTCACCTAACGACATACGTTTCTTTTTGGGATATACTGGTTGGTCTGAAAATCAATTAGAAGAAGAAATGGAACAAATTTCATGGTTTGTAAAAGAAAACACTTATGAAAATATTTTAACAGTACAACCTAATTCCTTTTGGAAAGAAGAACTTTTAAAATCTGGTGACGAATATCAAATTTGGGCGAACGCCCCTAAAGATCCAAGATTAAACTAGATTTTGATTAATTATTGATGAATCTTCAAATAGAGTTTTAATTTTCTCAACAATTGTAATATCAAATTCTTTTTTTCGATATTTAGTAACTGCCTGTATACCAATAATTGAATTGGTAATAAATAACGCATCCGATTTTTGTAATTCAAACGGTGATATTTCTGCTTCTAAAATCACAAAATCAGCCGATTTTTGTAATGTTTCAATCAGTTTTTTACGAATAATTCCTTTAATACAACCATCAGAAATTGGTGGCGTTTTTATTTCGTTGCCTTTTATTAAAAATATATTTCCATTGGTTACTTCGACAACATTCTTTTTTTCGTTAATTAAAATACAATTCTCTAAATTATTTTCTTTAGCATAAATACTCGACAACACATTAATTACTCTGTTAGTCGTTTTTAAAGTTGATAATAAACCCGAATATATTGAATAATCTTTAAATAAATCTATTTCGTATTTATTTGGTTTATTAATTTCTAGACTTGACACTTCAATTAAAAAATTAATAGTGTTAGTCTTTGGTAAATATAAACCACCATATTTTCTAAAAATCTGCATTTTAATTCTTACTAAATCACTTAAATTATTCAGTTCAATTGTTTTTTTAATCTGATTTTCTAAATAATCTAATGTGAAATAATTTGGTATTTCCATACGTAACATTCGCATAGAAGCAAGCAATCTAAAGTAGTGATCTTCGAAAAATTGAATACTACCGCCTTGAAACTTAAGTGTTTCGAACAAAGCATCCCCATAAGAAAATGCTCTATTATTATACAGTAAGTTTAATTTATTTTCCGTAATAAAATCTCCGTTAAAGTTTAGCATCACCTATTTATTTATAAAAAAACCATCAGCATTTTTACCGATGGTTCTTTGTAGCGAGGAGCGGACTTGAACCGCCGACCTCTGGGTTATGAATCCAGTGCTCTAACCAGCTGAGCTACCTCGCCAAATTTAAGATTGCAAATATAAAAAGTTATTTAATCTTAGCAAGTAAAATTTAACTAATTTTCATACATACTATTTTGGTAAATTCATATATTACAATGCTCATATAATTCTGAATATAAACAGTTTTATTCCTCTTTCAATTCGTTCTTTTTTATTTGCTTTTAAAGATATTCATCATTACACAATTGTTAATTCTACTTTAAAATAAATACTAATGAGTGCTATGCACTTCTTAGTTTTTATTCAATTATGTAAAGAAAAATAATTCTTGTCCCTAAATCGCAATTATATAAACATTTTAGTATATTGTCAAAAATTATAATATTATATGAAAATGACTGAAAAGATAAAGTTTGAAATAGAGTTCCCAATACATGCTTCTGCAAATTTCTTGCATCATTATTTGGCATCTCCTGACGGTTTAGGCGAATGGTTTGCAGACAATGTAAATTCCAGAGGTGAAATCTACACGTTTTTTTGGGATGGTTCGGAAGAACAAGCAAGACAAAAAGTATTCAGTAAAGAAGAAAAAGTAAGATACCATTGGTTAGAAGATGAAGATGAGGATACTTATTTTGAATTTAAAATAATAATAGATGCCTTAACTAATGATGTGTCACTTATTGTAACCGACTTTGCAGACGAAGATGAAGTAGAAGATCAAAAAATGTTTTGGGAAAACCAAATAGACACTTTAAAACGTGCTATTGGCGCATAAAATAGCATACTTTGCAAATCACAAAACTCTTGATTTTTTTTTCAAGAGTTTTTTTATTGAGTTTAGTTTTGTAAATTTATCCAAACTTAAATTATGAAAACACAACAACAATGGTTTGATGAATATGCTGTGAGTCATCAAAATAAAAACAATCAATTAATACATTACATCTGTGTTCCCGCAATTTTTTTTAGTATTGTTGGTATGTTTATGAGTATAAACACTTCTTTTTTACAACAAAAAATAAATATCGGCAACCCTTTAATTGAAAATTGGGCCTTTTTATTAATCGTTTTATTATTGGTTTTTTATTTTAGACTATCATTAAAAACATTTATTTTAATGTTACTATTCTCTATTATTTGCCTTGTTGGTAATTATTATTTAAGTACAGTATTACCGTTATTTTACACATCATTGATGATTTTTATTATCGCTTGGATTGGGCAATTTTACGGCCATCATTTAGAAGGTAAAAAACCTTCCTTTTTAAAGGATTTACAATTTTTATTAATTGGACCTGCTTGGGTTTTTAAAAAAATATTTTCTTAACCAATTAACTTTAAAATGACTAAAAATCTAATAACATTCGAAGATTTTACTAAAGTAGACATTAGAATTGGTACAATTATTAAAGTGGACGATTTTCCGAAAGCGAGGAAACCTGCGTATCAGATTCATATAGATTTTGGTGATTTAGGTGATTTAGGTGATTTAGGTGATTTAGGTGATTTAGGTGATTTAGGTATCAAAAAAACTTCTGCTCAAATTACTACGCTTTATTCTAAAGAAGAATTATTAAACAAACAAGTTTCTGTAATTGTAAATTTTAAACCTAAGCAAATTGCAGATTTCATGAGCGAATGCTTGATTTTAGGCATTCAAAATGGTAATGATGTTACATTATTAGAAGTTGATGGTAATGTTAAAAATGGTGAAGTTGTTAGTTAAATTTAATTCTATTTTGAATAAAAAAGTAAAAATATTATTTTTGTTTTTTGGAATTATGATAATCTATTCATTATCATACAAATCAATATCCAATAGAGTTTCTAAATCTTATGGTTTTGAAATGAATAAAAAAAGAGCAGAATTAAATTTAATTACTATTAAAAGAGATTGGAGTCTTGATAGTATTGAAAATTTAACTGATGAATATAATATTTTTGATAAGAAACCAAATTTATGGGATAAAATTAAAGATCAAAATATATACTGTCAAAACTGGTCTTTAAAAGGTAAAGACACATTAAAACCTTATCATAAAACTAAAAGAATTTTTTATATAAAAAGTTTTTGGTTCTGGAAAAACAAAATCGAATACGAATCCAACATTTATATCAATCCTATAAATAAATATGAATATATTGAATTAAGTAATGATTTTTATTTTGTTGATAACAACTTTCATAATAGTATGGACACTCTTAAAACTAAGTATAAAATAGAGTTAGAAAAAAAATATAATGATAGTCTAAATAGAATTGGATACTGGAAATGTGGCACAGATTTATTTGATTTGAAATTCGATACAATAGGAATATCACAATCAAAAACCAATAATATATTAAATAATTGGAACATTAAAAGAAATTAATATTCTTTATCTTACTATTAAAAGTTCAAGTATCGAAAATTATGACAACCAAACTACAAAACCTTAAAACCAAACTAAAAGGCGAATTACATTTCGACCAATTACATAAAGCAATTTATGCTACAGATGCTTCGGTTTATAGAAAAACACCACTGGCGGTTGCATATCCAAAAGTTGATGCTGATATTAAGGAATTAATCCATTTTGCAACAAAAAATGACATCACATTAATACCAAGAACTGCAGGAACATCATTAGCAGGACAATGTGTTGGCGACGGTATTATAGTCGACGTTTCTAAACATTACACACAAATTCTCGCTTTTGATGAACGTAACAAAACTGTAACCGTGCAACCTGGTGTTATTAGAGGTGAACTAAATTTATTTCTAAAACCTTTCGGGTTATTTTTTAGTCCAAATACTTCAACTTCAAACAGATGTATGCTTGGTGGCATGGTTGGTAATAATTCTTCTGGCACAACTTCCATTCAGTTTGGTGTTACTCGTGATAAAATTTTAAGTCTGCAAACTATTTTAAGTGATGGTTCTGAAGTAGAATTTAATTCACTAAACGAACAGGAATTTAGAAATAAAAGAAATGGTGATTCATTAGAAAATAAAATCTACAAATCTCTTCATAGAGAATTATCAAATCCTGAAAATCAGCAAGAAATTTTAGAACATTTTCCTAAAAAAACAATTCATCGTAGAAATACTGGTTATGCTGTAGATTCGCTTTTATATTTTAAATCTTTTGGTGGAAAAAAAGAAACAATCAACCTGTCCGAATTACTTTGTGGTAGCGAAGGAACATTAGCATTTACCACAAATATCACCTTACAATTAGATGATTTACCACCAAAACATCGCATTTTAGTTGCATCGCATTTTAATTCGGTTAACGAGAGTTTACAAGCAGTTCAGATTGCCATGAAACACAATTTATATCTATGTGAATTAATGGATAAAACAATTTTAGATTGCACCAAAAATAATCGAGAACAAGCAAAAAATCGCTTCTTTATAGAAGGTGATCCTCAAGCAATTTTGATGTTGGAAGTTAAAGCGAATTCCAATAAGGAAGTTACAGTTTTAGCAGAGAAATTAATTGCCGAATTAGAAAAAAATCAATTTGGTTATGCACATATCAAAATCAAAAATAAAGAAATTGATAAAGTTATTCAACTCCGAAAATCAGGTTTAGGTTTATTAGGTAATATGATTAGCGATAAAAAATCGGTTGCATGTATCGAAGATACCGCGGTTGCATTAGAAGATTTACCAAATTATATAAGTGACTTCACTAAAATGATGAATTCTTATAATCAAAAAGCAATTTATTACGCACATGTTGGTGCTGGCGAATTGCATTTAAGACCTATTTTGAATCTTAAAAAAAGTGAAGATGTTATTTTATTTAGAAAAATAACCACTGAAGTCACCAAATTAGTAAAAAAATACAAAGGCTCTTTAAGTGGTGAACATGGCGACGGAATTGTACGAGCAGAATTTATTCCGTTTATGCTTGGACAAAAAAACTATGACTTATTAAAGCGAATAAAATATACTTTCGATAAAAACAACATCTTCAATAAAGGCAAAATAATAGACGCTTTTAAAATGGATGAATCGCTTCGTTATAAAGTTAACAGTCCCGAAAATTTAGAAGAACCCAAAACAGATACTTTATTAAATTTTGATGACAATAATGGCATTTTACGTCTTACCGAAAAATGTAATGGCTCTGGCGATTGTAGAAATTTAGAAATGGACAAAAGTGTCATGTGCCCTAGTTATAAAGCAACTAAAAACGAAAAAGATAGCACAAGAGCAAGAGCAAACGCGTTGCGCGAATTTTTAACAAATTCCGACAAAGAAAACAAATTCAATCATAAAGAATTAAAACAAGTTTTTGATTTGTGTCTAAGCTGTAAAGCATGTGCAAGTGAATGCCCAAGTAATGTAGATGTTGCTATTTTAAAAGCAGAATTTTTACATCAATATTATAAAGATAATAAACCTAGTTTTAGAGATAAACTATTTGCAAACAATAGTACTTATGTTCAAAAAGCACACTTCGCTCCTACTTTAGCAAATTTTGTTTTGAATCGAAAAATTGTAAAACGAATTTTAAATATTACTATAGAAAGAGATTTACCTAAAATTGTTAAAATAACTTTCAGAAAATGGGTTGATGAAAATGAAGTTGAAGTTGAAAATTCAAAATTTAAAAACAAACTCCTTTACCTTTTTATAGATGAATTTACTAATAATTACGATGTTCAAGTCGGTATAGATACTTATGAATTACTCACAAAATTAGGTTATACTGTTTTAATAACACAACATTCAGAAAGTGGTCGCTCTCAAATTTCAAAAGGTTTTTTATCGGATGCTAAAAATATTGCGAATAAAAATATTGCTATTTTTCATGATAAAATAACTTCAAAAATACCACTTGTAGGAATCGAACCTTCGGCAATTTTAACATTTAGAGATGAATATTTACGTTTAGCAGACGAGCAATTATTAGCAAAAAAAATAGCAAAAAACACTTATACTATTGAAGAGTTTCTTGCTAAAGAAATTGATAATGGCAATATAAAATCCAATTCGTTTTCAACAGAAAATAAGACAATTAAAATCCATTCGCATTGCCATCAAAAAGCGTTATCTAATCAATTAGCAACTTTTAAAATATTGAATTTACCACAAAATTTTAACGTAACTGTCTTCAATACAGGTTGCTGTGGCATGGCGGGTTCTTTTGGTTATGAAAAAGAACATTATGATATTAGTATGCAAATTGGCGAAAATTCCGTTTTTCCTAAGATTAGAAATTGTGATAAAGAAATTGAGATTGCAGTTTCTGGTACTAGTTGTAGGCATCAAATATTTGATGGTACTAAACGAAAAACATTACATCCTGTTAGTATTTTGAATGGTGTACTATTATAAAAATTTTTATATTATATAGAAGAAAAATATTAATTGCTATTTTAATAATTTTTATTGTAACTTTGTATTTCAAAGTACTTTTAATAACAAATAAATACAAAAAACAATGAAAGAAATAAATTTACCCTATCACTTAATCTTACCGATAATAATTTCTATTTTTATTTTAGGATTATTAATTTATAAGAAAAAAAAAATGTTTAAGAATGGGAAATGGTTTTGGATTAGTTTAATCGTTTTTTTCACTATATATCTTCTAATTGTTAGTGGAGCAACTTATATGGATATTTCAGCACAATTAAATTTACAAAAATTTGACTTAAATGGAGATGGATTTTTTAATGGTAGCGAAATTACACCTGATCAAAAAGCAGCAATGAAAACCTTAACTAATGATACTGGAAGAAACTTTTCTTTTATAATTGGTTTATTTCTCTCTGGAATAATTGCATTCATTGTTTTGGTTATTGGAAAAATTTCTCAGAATATAAAAAACTATAAAATAATCAATAAAAAAAATATCTAATTGACTTACAAGTGATTAATAAATCTTAGTATTATAATTCTCAGGATATTTTCCCGAAATATTTTCATAAAAATCTTGTATTTGTTGCATATCATCTTCAAAAGAATCTGACAAATGAATCAAGTTTCCAACACCAGCAATTTTCTCTTTGTAATCTAGATAACCTAATGCAACAGGAACTTTGGCATTTTTAGCGATGACATAAAATCCTTTTTTCCATTTGCCAACTTTTTTTCTGGTTGCTTCCGCAGGCACTAACAATACTAGTTTATCATTGGTGTTAAATAAATTTACAGCAAAATCTACTAAATTATTTTTCTTTCCTCTAGTGACTCCAATCGCTCCCATTTTCTTAAAAAAATAGCCAATAAATCCTTTGGTATAATTATCTTTTATAAAAAATTTAGCATCAACACCATGTCGCCAATAAATCGCTATTGCATAAAGCAAATCCCAATTAGAAGTATGTGGCGCAGCAATCATCACACATCTTTCTGTGCTATATTCTGTTTCATATTTTGATTTCCAACCTGAAACAAAAAAAATGAAATTGGCGATAAGTTTTTTCATTAATTTGTACTTAAATTTATCTAATTAATAGGTTTCAAATATATACAAATTTAATCCAAATAAATTTACTTAACCACTAATTGTTTATTAATAAACGAATCATCCGTTTTTAATTTTACAAAATAGACACCTGCATTTAATTTTGAAATATCGACATTTAAAATATCTTCTGCGGACTTAAACTCTTTATTTTCAACTTGTTTACCAAGTACATCATAAATAGAAATATTTAAATTCTGGATATTATCCGTCAAAGAAAAACTTAATAATTCAGACGCAGGATTAGGATACATAATAATATTTCTTAAAAATTCATCAGCAACACTTGCTCCGTTATTAACGTTTACGACAACTTCTACTCTATCACTAACGCATTTAGGTTGCTGTAATTTCCAATTATAAAAAGAGTAATAGAATCCAAAGGCATCGGTACCTGCAGTACTTCGTTTTATAGTAATATAACGTTCTACTTTATACGGGTAATTCACATTACTATTATTCCTAAATAACTCCACACCATTTGTTCGTAAAATTCTCAAATCTCGCCCAACTGGTATATCAAAATCAATAATTAATTCTTGCGTTCCGCTTAAAACAGCAAACGTTTGACTTTGCAGTGCATTACCATTATTATCTTGCAGTTCAATTTCTAAATTACCTGAAATTGAAGCGTTTATAGTTATTTTATGTAATGTAATCGCTTCAAAACAATCAAAAACTAAGGCTTTAGTTCCTCCAAAAAAAGAGCCATTAGAATTACTACTTGGCGAAGAAATTTGTATTTCAGTTGGTAAAACTGAATTCTCTACAAAATAACTAGTTGTATTAGTTAAATTTGGCGTTACAAATGTATTACCTGTTGCTAAAACTGTTGTAGAAGATATAGTTTCAAACCAATTAATATCACCAATTGTTGTGGTAGTTAATGTTGCCGTTTCACCACTATTTATAGTAACATCTGCAACTATTGGTTCTTCAGTTAATGGCACTAAAGAAATATTACGAGTCGTACTATTTAAATCACTAACACTAACGCTAACAGTTTGTGATTCGTAACAAGACGCTGCGTAAGTTATTTGATACGTTCCTCCTTTTATAGGTCTGTAATAATCACCAATTGGCAATTCCGTTTCTACCCAAGTATTTAAATGATCTTTACTACTAATATATACAGATGCTTTTACGGATTCTCCTGTGTCTGCATCGGTTACCAAACCTTTAATACCATATTGTGCTTGTTTCATAAAGTTCATTAAAGCTACTTTATTAGTGTCCCAATAATATGGTAATAAATTGCCTGGTGGTGTTTTTTGATTAGATATTTCAATAGTCAATTCTCTAGAATGCAAATAATAATTCATAAAATCTTGTCTTCCGCCATCCACTTCATACCAAGCCCAACCGTTAGTTATACCGTTTTCAAAAGGTGTCATATAATTCGGATCAATACTGTGTACTTGATCTGCATATTCTCTACTTACCAAACGCCACCAATCATCATCTATATTCATTTCTTGCATGGTGTCCCACGGATAATTAACTACTTCAATTCCTCCATGAAAATTACATGACATTACAAAATGATTTTCTTCGGCAAAAGCCATATATGCCAAAGTTTCTGGTTGACTTGTGTATCCATCAGGATTAATACCACCTAAAATATCTGGAAAATTTCTGTTTAAATCAATAAAATTTGCATTCCGTCTTGTTGCACCACTTACTGTATTATTTCCACCAGCATAAGTACCATCTGGATTGTGTAACGGACTAATATAAATTTCGTTATTATCTAACAAGTTGGTAATTTCGGAATTGCTGCCATAATTTTGTAATAAATATTCTATTAAACGCAACATAGTTACATAACCTGCAATTTCATCACCATGCATAGAAGAAACATATAAAAACCGTGGTTCTTGTTCGTGCGTAGAAACATTATCGGATAATTTTACCGCTAATAAATCTCTACCTTGTACCGAAGTTCCGATCTGTATTTTTTGGCATAATGTAGGATATTGTACTTCAAAATCTTCCATAATTGCCAAATACTCATCATAGGTCGGATAAGCATCGTATGCAAAAGGTATTTTGTTTTGATTATTTCTATCAAACATTTTTCTTTCGCCTATTTCATTATCTTTCCTGTTTACGTTAAACGGATAGTTTTTAGTCAAAAATAAATCGAACTCTTTTTGATTAGCATTGGCAAATACTACATTTGTCGCATCATTAAAAGTAACAATAACTAGGTCTTTAGATAATTTATTTACTTCTGAATTATTTTTTACTTTAAATGTAAAAAAAACTTCTCCTTTAGTATTTAAATAAGTAGTTGCTTTTTCGGTGTTAGTTTGAGAAAAACCAATAAAGGTTAGTAAAAGAAAAAAAATAGTAGTTAATTTCATATTTTAGTATTTATTCCTTAACGGAATTATATAGATTTATTGTCGAAATGTATAAAGTTATATTACAATTTTGACACTTTCTTTTAAAACAAGTTACATCTACTGAACCCTAATTATTATTTGTTAATTTTTAGTGTCCTCATCTTTTGTTTTCTTTTTTGGGGACAATTTGATAATTATATAGATAAAACCTACAATTATATGTAATAATACAATTGTAAAAATTAAGTAATACCAAAAATTAGACATCGTAGATAGTTTTTTTCAAAAATACAAAAAACCTATCTGAAATTAATCAAATAAGTTTTAAAATAGTCAAGGGTTTCACTTAAAGTGAAACCCTTGACTAATCTAATTTTCGTAAAGATTTTTTGGTAAAGACTTTTCGTAAAGACGTTTTGCCAAAACGTCTTTACGAAAAGTCTTTACATAATATTATTACTTCTTTTCTTCTTCCTCTACTTCCTCAAAATCTACATCTTCTACATTGTCGCCTTGAGGTTCTGTAGCATCTGCTTGAGGTTCTGCTCCTGCACCACCTTGTGCATCTTGCTGTGCTTTGTACATTTCTTCTGAAGCAACTTTCCATGCTTCATTGATTTTCTCCATAGCAGCATCAATTTGTACAATATCTTTAGATTCGTGTGCTGCTTTTAATTCTACTAAAGCATCATTAATTGGTCCTTTTTTATCATCAGATAATTTATCACCAAACTCTTCTAATTGACTTTCCGTTTGAAAAATCATAGAATCTGCACCATTAATTTTTTCAGCAGTTTCTTTTGCTGCTTTATCTGCATCTGCATGTGCTTCTGCATCTGCTCTCATTTGCTCGATTTCTTTTTCTGTTAAACCAGAAGATGCCTCGATTCTAATGTTATGCTCTTTACCAGTACCTTTATCTTTTGCTGAAACTTGAATAATTCCGTTTGCATCAATATCAAAAGTTACTTCAATTTGAGGAACTCCTCTTGGTGCTGGTGGAATACCATCTAAATGAAAACGACCAATCGTTTTATTATCTGGTGCCATTGCTCTTTCCCCTTGTAAAACATGAATTTCTACAGATGGTTGATTTTGAACTGCTGTTGAAAATACTTGTGATTTTTTAGTAGGTATTGTTGTATTTGCATCAATTAATTTAGTAAATACATTACCCATAGTTTCTATACCTAAAGATAAAGGAGTTACATCTAACAATACAATATCGTCTACATCACCTGTTAAAACACCACCTTGAATTGCTGCACCAATAGATACAACTTCGTCTGGATTTACAGATTTATTTGGATCTTTTTTAAAGAATTTTTTAACTTCTTCTTGAATAATCGGTATTCTTGTAGAACCACCAACTAAAATCACTTCATCAATTTCTTCAATTTTTAAATCGGCATCTTTTAACGCTTTAGCAACTGGTGCCATAGAACGTTTAATTAATGTATCTGCTAATTTTTCGAATGCTGCTCTAGTTAATGTTTTAACTAAATGCTTTGGACCTGATGCTGTTGCAGTAACATAAGGTAAATTAATTTCTGTTTGAGTAGCAGATGATAATTCAATCTTTGCTTTTTCAGCTGCTTCTTTTAAACGTTGCAAAGCCATAGGATCTTTACGTAAATCAATACCTTCTGCTGTATTAAATTCTTCTGCCAACCAATCTATAATTACTTGGTCAAAATCATCACCACCTAAATGTGTATCACCATTAGTTGATAATACTTCAAAAACACCATCGCCAATTTCTAAGATCGAAACATCAAAAGTTCCACCACCTAAATCGTAAACAGCAATTACTTTGTCTTCATTTGCTTTATCGAAACCGTAAGCTAATGCTGCTGCAGTTGGTTCGTTTATAATACGTGCTACTTTTAAACCTGCAATTTGACCTGCCTCTTTTGTTGCTTGTCTCTGTGCATCATTGAAATATGCTGGCACAGTAATTACCGCTTCTTTAACTTCAGTACCTAAATAATCTTCGGCAGTTTTTTTCATTTTCTGTAAAACCATTGCCGAAATTTCTTGTGGCGTATATAAACGACCATCAATATCTACTCTTGGTGTATCATTATCACCTTTTACTACTTTATAAGGTACTCTTCCTACTTCTGTTTTACATTCAGAAAACTTATTTCCCATAAAACGTTTGATTGATGCAATCGTTTTTGTTGGATTTGTAACTGCTTGTCTTTTTGCTGGATCACCAACTTTACGTTCGCCACCTTCAATAAAGGCAACTATAGAAGGTGTTGTTCTTTTACCTTCTGAATTAGGGATTACAACTGGTTCTTTACCTTCCATTACAGAAACACAAGAGTTGGTTGTACCTAAATCTATTCCTATTATTTTACTCATAACTATATAAATTTATTTATTTTAGATTTTTATTTTTTTTTAAAACTCATTTCTACTATCTCAATCTTTATGCCAATAGGTTTTTAACTGTTTAGTTTGACAGTATTAAAACAATATTATGACAATTTGACATATTACTGATGCACAATAGCATTCATATCAAATCATAAAACAAATTTAATAATACAAGGCAACAATAATATTATAATGAACAACCTCAAGACAGAGTCATCGAGGCATCGAATAGGGATTCCTTTTTTTATTTCGACACAGAGCGTTGGGGGAATTAAACCCGAAAAACGATTAAAATTTACGAATTAAAATAATTATTATGATAAAAAGTTTTTAACCTGTTTTTTTTGTTATGAAATTAACCCAACAAAAAAGACAGTATTCCACAAATTACTTTTTTTTGTATTAATGCATTGTTATTTAAAAAAAAATTATACATTTGCCTAAGTTTTAAAAAATAAATTGCACTCTTCCCTTTATTTATCTTTTTAAAATCCCTTACATAAATTAATTAGTAATTAATAATGATGTTTTTTTTAAAAAAAATTATTATTAATAAATTAGAGTAGAATGTAAAATAAAGAAACGATAAATAACAAAATCGAATTATGGTAATAAAGACTTCGTTATTTTTATCAAAATAAATTTATACAAAATTATATATGCGTTACTACGTATATAAAAAAAATGTGAATTAATAATCTTAAAGTATAGAAGTAAATTCTATAGTTTATGTAATTTAATATATGATAGAATCAATATAAAAATTTAAACACGGAACAACATAATAAACAGAAATTTTTACCATAATTTTTCTAACTATACGTTTCGTGTTTTAACAAAAAAAAACCCGAATGTAGAACAGTACTGGAAACACTACTACAAACGGGCGGATGTAATAATAACTAATATAAATCAATTAAAATTACGATATCTTTTTATTAAATCAATTATTATTTAAAAGTTGTACAAAGATACATTATTTATAAGGTAATATACTTTTTTAATAAAATAAACTCAAAACAATAATTCAATCAAATCAATTCCTCAACAAAACATCATGCTATGAGGTCATCATCAATTAAATAACTAAGAATATGAAAAAAACTACTCAATTTACAAATCAACTTAAATTTAAATTATTAACACTATTTCTAGTTATTAGTTTTTTTAGTGTCAATCAGATTATTGCTCAAGATACAGATGGCGATTTAATTCTAGATTCTGTAGATTTAGATGATGATAATGATGGTGTTTTAGATACAGATGAAAGTAATCAACCTTCTACTACTTGTGTGTTGGGCTATGGACCTTCTATTTGGAATGAAAGTTTTGAAACTTATGGTAGCGAAGGTAGTAGTAATGTTCCTTATGTAGAAAATTACCTTCCACAATGGACTCCGACAGATGGACATTATGTAGTAGGAACTTCAGGTTGGGCAGGAACAACAGCAAATAATGGCTCTAAATTTCTTCATTATAATCTTTCTTTTTTAGGACGTATTTACAACCAACAAACTGTAGGACTTGGATTATCCTCAGGGAATTTAGGAAGATTTTCATTTTATCTTAGAGATTATGGCAATGGTTCATCACAGGTTGATGCTGTTATTTTAGATACTAATAATGTTGAATTAGGAAGATTGGATAATATACATCCATCAACTTCATTTCAACAATTTTCGATAGATTTTATAGCGACTACATCCGAAATAAGAATACAATTTTTCAACGATTTACCTGCAGATGCTGGAGGTAATGATATATCTTTCGATACATTTACTGTGCAAATTTGTACAGATGCTCCAGTTCCTTTATTTCGTGATACAGATAATGATGGTATATCAGATGATTTAGACACAGACAGTGATGGTGACGGTTGTCCAGATGCTGATGAAGCATATGGCGTTTTAGGAACAGATACTAATGGAGATGGAACATATGGAGGAGTAATTACCAGTGTAGAAGTTGATGCTAATGGTTTAGTAACAGCAGCAGGAGTAACAGGTAATACATATAATACAAGTACTAATACAAATGTAACAACAGCAATACAAGTAAATGTTGATGCAACCGCTTTAGTGGATCAAAATTTAAATTCAGGAGATGTAACATCATTTACTATAACATCAGCCACAGCAGATAGTGCTACAGCATATGTAGCAGGAGTGCCAACTTACGGAACCCTAGGAAATGCAACTGCAGGATTACAATATCAATGGCAAGTTAGTACAGACGGTGGTGCAACTTTTACAGATTTAATAAACACAGGCGTTTATACGACTACAACAACCAGTACATTAAATATTAGTGATGTTACAGGTTTAAATGCTAATGTATATAACCTTATAGTTTCACATACAGATAATGTATGTATAGATATGCAAAATAGTGCTATATTAAATGTAGCTGTATTGCTAGATACAGACGGTGATTCTATTAGCGATTTAGTAGATTTAGACGACGATAATGATGGTATTTTAGATGTTGATGAATGTTTTTCAACTTCATCGACTATAGAAGTAACATCAAATGGTTTTGCTATAGATTTATTACAAGCTACTTATCATGGAGTTATGGCAAGAACATTAGATGGTTATTCCGTTTATGGAGCTCGATATAGCCCTGATTTTGGAAATCAGTATATTCCTTTAGAATTGACACCTGCAAATGGATATGAATATACAGGAGATATTGTACTGGCAACAGTTGCTGGAGTTGCTGTACAAATGGCAATACTTACTACCGATGGTTTATTTGCAAGCGGTACACAAGGCGTTATTTTTGATATCAATCTTACATCTTCAACTTCCATTACAGAGTTAGTGATGGGATATCCCGCAGGTGTAACCCCAAGTGATGTAAAAGCACTAACAGCAAGTACAGGAGGTTTACTTTTAACAACACATGCAGGAACAGTATATGCAGCAGGTAAACAATCAGAATTATATGGAGATGGAAGTATATCCTCAGATACAAATTGGCATACAGTTAATATACCAGAACCAGTAAAATATGTTAGAACTTGGGCAGGAGATGCATTTGCATTAACAGATTCTGGTAATTTTTATAGTTGGGGACCGAGATCATATAATGGAACGGCTGCACTAATAGGAGTAAACACTCCACAATTAGTAGTGAATCCTTTGCCAGCGGGAGTATCACCTGTTCAAATTGGTATAACAGGTGCTCAATTCTCAGGAATCCCTGTTTATCCTAACTATTTTGTTCTAGGATCAAATGGTAAAGTATATGCTATAGGTAAGAATAATAATCGAATTTTAGGTCAAGGAAATACTATTACTCCTAGTACAACATGGGTAGTAATGCAAAAAGATGCAACAGGAGATTTAAATAATGTTGCTTTTATTTCAACACAAGACAATTCGAGAGAAAGATCTTCTATATCTATGATACTAGAAGATGGAACATTATTAAGTTTAGGGGATAATAATCTAGGTATGATAGGTGGACTAGGAATGTATCCATTTGAACCAAATGGAACCTCTCCATCAGATGTCCATATTTATGTAGAAAATGGAGGACATATTACGCCAACAATTAAAGAAGACGGTTTATATTGTAATGTTGGGCATAATGCTGGAGGTGGATTTGGTGATGGAACAGGTGCAAGTAGAACTTCTTATGAATGTTATCCAATTATAGGAGAATTCGCCGCATTTATGAATTCAGATTGTGATATCGATGGTGATAATATACCAAATCAGCTAGATTTAGATAGCGATGGTGATGGTTGTAGTGATAGTGTAGAAGCAGGTAACACAACAGTTGCTAATAATGATATTGTAAATTATAATACAGGTACAGACGCCAATGCTAATGGCTTATTAGATACTTTCGAAGATGGAATTACAGGCAACTTAAATTATATGCCTACCAATTACATAGTTACTAATAATTTACTAAATTCTTGTGAAGATACAGATGGTGATTCTATTAGTGATTTAGTAGATTTAGACGATGATAATGACGGTGTTTTAGATACCGAAGAATTAGCTTGTGCACAAGCAACTGCTACAACTAATACCGCTAATACAAGATTAGATGCTGATACTGCCCATTTTGAAGGAACACTTAATACCTCTGGAGGATCAGCAGATTATAGAGTAGATTTTATAAACTTACATCTTAACTTAATTGCGGCAAATATTTTTGATGGTGCAGGAGTACATTATATTGTAGATGATTTTTTTATCAATCCTAGTTATATAAGTAACATTACCATCTCTCCACAAGGAAATACTATTTTCAATACAGTAACTTGGGGACCAAACCTTTTAGGTAATACAGACATTGAAAATGATAACGATGAGCAAAGTATAACTTTAACTTGGGCGCCTGGCGTAACTGCTATTATAGTAGATCCAGATAATCAGTTAGATGTATTAGATGGTAGTATACTAAATTCAGGTAGTACGATCGTACAAGCTGCGGAATTTGAAAACATATCTCCTCCTACTTGGAGTATTATATTTAATTTAAATAGCATTAATACGGACTTTACCTTAAAAGCAGATCATAGATCTGTAGCAGGAGATTTGCGTGACGAAGGTTTTAGTTTTATAGTGAAATTATGTGAAAACTTAGATACTGATGGTGATAATATACCAAATAATTTAGATTTAGATAGTGATAATGACGGTTGTAGTGATAGCGTAGAAACAGGTAATACAACAATTGCTAATAATGACATTGTAAATTACAATACAGGTTTAGACGCTAACTCCAATGGTTTATTAGATACTTTTGAAGATGGAATTACAGGTAACGTAAATTATACACCTATCTATTACGTAGCTGCTAATAATTTACTTAATTCTTGTGCAGATACAGATGGTGATTCTATTAGTGATTTAGTAGATTTAGACGACGATAATGATGGTATTTTAGATACCGAAGAATTA